>JAESFX010000096.1_pt1 | contig 124817 bp, 137 predicted proteins | sample 9269501 | NCBI WGS metagenome assembly JAESFX01 (sample SAMN14515570, study PRJNA621655) | algae metagenome | isolation source: Desmonostoc geniculatum HA4340-LM1 and co-occurring heterotrophs from cave... | place: USA: Maniniholo cave, Kauai, Hawaii | collected 2009-07-28
GCCGACTGAAGGACTGGCGCAGAGTCGCAACACGCTACGACAGATGCGCAAAGACCTTCCTCTCCACTGTCGCCCTCGCCGCTACTGTCATGTTCTGGCTTTGAAGATCAATGAGTCTGGAGCCTAAAAACAGGACATCTTCATCGAGAGAAAGGGTTGTGTGCGTGGTGCACCTATGCAGATTCAGCGTCAAATGGGGTGTTGGTCGGGTTCATCAAAGGCTGATTTTCGGCACATGCGATTGGAAGTCTACACCAACATGGCCCTTACCGGGCCTGTCGGCTTGGACCGCGTCGGAAGGTAAATCGCGGCTGATCAGATCATTCCCCTGACGCTGGACCTGTGGAAAAATCGGCCAACTTCATCTTTGCCGATGCCGACCCTGACATTGCCGCGACCGGGGCGGTGAAGAATTTCACTCTGAATGCAGGGCAGGTCTGTTAAGCGGGCACGCGGCATTTTATGCGGCGCGCAGAGTATCCGACGTTCGTGACGGCGGTAAAACGCGTGGCCGAGGCACTTGTGCCCGGCGAAACACTTGGGGCCGACCATCACACCACAGCAGTTTGGCCGGGTGCAGGCGTTCTTCGACGTGGCGAAATTGGACGAGGCCAAGTTGATTACTGGTGGCGCAGCTGCCACGATCACAGGGCAGGACGGCGGCCTCGACATCGCCCCGGCAGTCTATGCTGATGTGACCAACGATATGCGCGTGGCCCGCGAAGAGGCATTCGGCCCAGTGGGCGTGCTCATCCCCTTTGACACCGACCATAATGCAAGCCGTATCGCCAATGGCAGCGACCATGGCCTGATCGGCGCGCTGTGAACCCGCACTATCAGTCGTGGCCTGCGCGTGGCCGTCCGGGTAAAGGCAGGGCAGTGTCTCATCAAGGTCTGGAATACGGTGTCGTTGCAAACGCCCTTTGGCGTCCACAAAAACAATGAATATGGCCGCAAAAAGGGCATCGAGGCGATCCACCACTATTCACACTTCGGGATGACAACGGTCAGAATGCAGCGCGTTGAATTGCTGCTTCACATTGATATTGTTGCTGAATATTCGCTGGTCATTATTCAATCACAGAAAAGCGCACAGTGCCTGTTCGTTGCATTCGCTGATCAGGTCATACTCGTTGTGCCAAACTGCGCTAAAGGACCGACGGAGACATCCGATTACGACCCACGGAAATCCGCCTTTATTTGATATATGAAAGGGTACCTGATGTTGACACGTCGCTCCTTCGCCCTGATGGGCGCCGCCTTTGGCACAAGTGCCGCACTCCCCGCTTTTGCCCGCGCGCCGCTTGGTGTGACCCTGCCCAGCTTTCACCGTGTCAAAGTGGGCACTACTGAGGTAACAGCGCTTTTGGACGGCGTTCTGGCGCTGAGCCCCGATTACTTCTCGGGCGTCGATCCCGCCAATATGGCCGCTATCCTGGAGTCGGTCGGGCAGGATTCCACGCTGGAAACCCCGATCAACACCTTTGTCGTGAACACCGAAACCGGCACCTATCTGGTCGATGCAGGTCTTGGGGGCGCACAGCTGTTCGGCCCCGGCCTTGGCAATACGCTGGCCAACCTGACCGCCGTTGGCATCACGCCCGACCAGATCGACGGCGTGATCCTGACCCACGCGCACCCCGATCACGCCGAGGGGCTGGTGGACGCGGAAGGCAAAGCGGTCTTCCCGAATGCCGAGATCGTCATCCATGAAGCCGAGATGAAGTTCTGGGGCGATGACGCGATCCTTGCCCAAGCCCCCGACAGTGCCAAGGGCCTGTTCGAATCCGCCCGTCGCACGCTTGGCGCCTATGCCGACCGCACGCGGCAAGTGGCCGAAAGTGAGGTGTTCCCCGGCCTGACGCTGAAGCACGCGCCTGGCCATACGATGGGTCATTCGGTGCTGCACATTGCCAGCGGTGACCAGCAGATGATGATCATGGGCGACACGCTGCACAACATCGCCATCCACACGGCGGTGCCTGAGGCCGGTTTCGGGTTTGATACCGATGCCACCCTTGCGGCGCAGTCGCGCCGCAAACTGTTGGATATGGCAGCCGCCGATGGCATCCTGACGGCGTTCACCCATGTCAACTTCCCCGGCTTTGGCAAATTCAAGGCCAAGGACAGCGGCTTTGTCTATCTGCCGGCTGATTGGGTCTGATCCCAAACAAGACGGATGGATGGGGATATCCCATCCATCCGCCCAATCTTCCCGCGTCATACCCCGAAAGTTTCCGACATCATGACCCAGCTTACCGTTGATGCCCGCGTTGTCGCCCGCTTGACCGGCACCTTGCCCGAAGGCGGTTTTGAAGAGGGCACGCCGATCTGGGCCTGTGACGCGCCGGGCCTGCTGGACCCAGCACACGCACCCGAAACACGGCTTGAAGCCGTGCCGTTGGGCGAAAAGCTGGCCTTTCTGATGGAAGACGTGATCACCCGCGCCGAAGCGGCGCGGTTTATCGACCTGACCGAAAGTCTGGGCTACCGCGATGCTGCCCCCGGCATTCAGACCCCTCCGGGCATGCGCCGCAACAAGACCGTGCACTGGATTGCGCCCGAGGCGGCCATGGCAGAACTGCACCGCCGCTTGAAACCCTTGCTTCCCGCCACGCTTGAAGGGCGCGCACTGTCACCGCGTCTTAGCCAGCGGATCAACATGTACCGTTACGATATCGGGGATGAATTTAACCTGCATACCGATGGCGACTGGCCGGGATTCGGGCTTTCGACAGACGGCACGGCCATGGCGCAATGGCGCGGCACCCATTCGATGCTGACGATGCTATTGTACCTGAACGGTTCCGAGGATGGCATCATCGGCGGCGAAACGGTGCTTTGCGACAAGGGCGAAGCCGGGGCCACCATCACCCCCCACACCGGGCGGGCTCTGTTCTTTCGCCACGGGCAGAACCGGGCGTCAGTGTTGCATGCAGGCGCACGGTTGGGCGCGGGTACCAGCAAATATGTGGCGCGCATCAACGTCATGTATGATCTGTAATCAGTTGCAGCCGGTCAGTTCGAAGCACCAAGGTGCTTGTAGACCGTGGTGCGCGACATGCCCAGTTCCTGCGCCGCACGCGTTACGTTGCCGTCGTGGCGGCGCACGGCCGCTCGCACGGCAAGGCACTGATCGGCCTTCCACTGCACGCCTTTACAACTGGCACAGGCATGTTGAATCGCAGGGGTTGACCTATTGACCAGCAGGCCTGCGAAATCCGCCATCTGCACAGGCCCGCTCTGCCGCCGCCCCGCGGCTTGGGCCATCGCCGCCCGCAATTCGCGCAGGTTGCCCGGCCAATCATGTGCCGCCAGCAGGTCTGCGACCCCTCGCCCAAGCGTGGCATCAGCGCGTGCTGCCCGCGCAAAGCGCAATGCGAGCGCGGGCAGATCACTGCGGTCGTTCAACAATGGCAGGGTAATTACCGTCCCCATCGCTGCATAGCGCAGTTGTGGGACAAGGTCAGCCGCAGCCGGGGCAGTGGTCGCGCCGAGCAAGAACAGGACATCGGGCCGCACAAGCGCGCCGGTCATCGGATGGCGATATTCGCCCTGTTCCAGCAGCCGAGCGATGACCATCTGCAAGGGTTCGGCAAGGGCCGTCATGTCCCCAAGATACAGGCTGCCCCCTGCCGCCTCGGCCAAAAGGCCCGTGCTTTCCGTCTGTCCCAGCAGTGTTGTGACTGCCTGCGCGGCATTCAAAGTGGCTGCATCCACCGCCACGAACGGCTTGCCCTTCCGCGCGATGGCGTGGGCAATGCGGGCATAGGTTTCTTTGCCCGTACCACTTTGCCCAATCAGGCAAATTGGCTGACCTTTGCGCGCCGCATCCGGCAGGCTGGACAGCGCGCGGCGCAGGGCGGGGTCATCCATCACGATATCGCGGAACGGGTCGGCTTCGCGGTCTGCGACAGCAACAGATTTGGCGGGCATCGACACCACCGGGCTTTGCCGCCCCGCCAGCGCGAAGCTGGCGCGGTTTGCCACGCAGCGCATCGACACGCCCGACCCCATTCTGTCACGCAGGCGCAGGGTTTCGCCCTGCAGCAGGCGCTGCGCAATATCCTCGAACTGCCGGTCGAACAGCCGGTCAAACCGTTCGGACAGAAGATTTTTGAACCCGGTCAGAAACATCTCGCCCCGCCGGTTCACGGCATGGATCCGAAAGTCCTCATCCAGCACCAGCATGCCCACCGACAGCGTACCCAGATACTCCGGCCTTGGGTGGAACTGCAACACGATCAGCCGGTCATGTGTGGCGCGAATCAGGCTGTTTTCGATGTTGCTGGCCGACATCTGCACCAGCGCCGCCGTATGTTGCTGCCGGATCGTGGACCCCGATGACGCATCCAGCACCCCCGCCAGACCACCCCGCCCGTCAAAGATCGGGGCCGAAATGCAACTGACATCGCCATGCGCGCGCAGGAAATGTTCGCCACCGTAAATCTGCGTCGGCGCGCGGTTGATGATGCACAGACCCAAGGCGTTCGTACCCCGTGTCGCTTCTGTCCAGACCGACCCCGCAATGACGGCTCGCCCGGCATCAGTATCGGCGAACTGACCGTCGGTCAGCGTGTCCAGCACCACCCCATCGGGCGATCCAAGCGCGATCATGAAATTTGACCCGGCGATCTGGTCGAACAGCAGTTCCAGTTCTGGCCGGGCGAAATGGATCAGGTCGGCGTGGTCCGCGCGGCTGGCGCGAAAGGCTGTGTCAGTAAGAACCAGGCCCTCGCTGCGCGCCAGCGGATCAAGCCCGAACCCAAGACTGCGCAGCCAGCTATCAGAGATATCACCCGGCAATGCGCCGCCCGGAAACCGCCCTTGCGATTCAAGCATCATGCGAGCGCGCGACAGCGCCGCGCTTTGATGTGACATTGTCGGTCCTCCTCCCCAGGCTGACCCCCCCTTTTGGCTAAGTGGCCAGAGCCGTTTTGTCAACGCGCCAACCGATTCGCAGGCGACTGTCCAGATTTTGCACAGTGGCCGGATGATGGGGCCGCATACTGGGGCCGCAGCCTGTCCACTATGGCTCTGAATCGCTTGGACCCTGTTCAGAAAACCCACGCTCTGGGGCTGATTTGTCCACACTTTGAACGCTTCCGCAGGGGGGAAGCGTTTGATTTGCCGGGCTGACGGAAGGCTGCTCTGTCGGTCGTGCAAACATAATGCCCGACCGGGCGGAAAACAGGAAAGGTCACCCAATGAAGGCGCAGGTTCTTCACAAATACGACATGGCTTTGACCGCGCCAAACTGGGTGACCTTGCAAGACGTGCCGGATCCCAAGATTGCAAAATCGACAGATGTAATTGTTCGCATCGGCGGGGCCGGTGTGTGCCGCACCGATCTTCATATCGTTGAAGGCGTGTGGATGCCGATCACCGACCCCACCGGCGATAAGCTGCTGCCGCTCATTATGGGGCATGAGAACGCAGGCTGGGTCGAAGAAATCGGCCCTGAGGTTGAAGGCTTCAAGATTGGCGATCCGGTCATCGTGCACCCGAAGGTCACGGGTGGCACTTGTCTTGCCTGCCGCCGTGGCCATGACATGCACGGTGACGGCAAGTTTCCGGGGCTGGACAGCAACGGCGGCTATGCCGAGGCGCTGCTGACATCGTCGCGCAATCTTGTAGCCTTGCCCAAGACGCTGGCCCCCAAGGACGTGGCCCCTTATGCCGACGCCGGACTGACGGCCTACCGCGCAGCCAAGAAAGCCGCGCAAGTGTTGCTGCCCGACCAGACGGCGGTTGTCATCGGCGCGGGCGGTCTGGGCCACATCGGTGTGCAGGTTCTGCGCGCCATGTGTGCAGCGCGGATCATCGTCGTTGATATTTCCGATGTGTCGCTGAAGCTGGCAGGTGAAGGCGGGGCCGATCATCTGGTCAAGGCTGACGGTGACGAGGTTGACGCCGTGCTGGCGCTGACTGGCGGCAAGGGAGCCGAGGCAGTGATCGACTTCGTGGGCGAAAAAGGCACCACGAAGAAGGGGCTCGACATGACCCGAGCCAACGGCAGCTATTACATCGTGGGATACGGCGAAAACATCAATATTCCCACCGTTGACCTGATCTCTACCGAGCGAAACATTATCGGCAATCTTGTCGGCACCTGGGCCGAACTGACCGAATTGATGGCGCTGGCTGACCGCGGTTTGGTGGAACTGGCGACCAAGCACTACAAACTCAGCGAAGCAAATCAGGCACTGCAAGACCTGCACCACGGCAAGATCAAGGGACGTGCGGTTCTGGTCCCCTGACCGTCCGCTTCCCTTGCAATAAACATGATCTTTCGGGAGGAAACCATGACCAAGACAACGCTGCGCGGCGCGTTTGCCGCAACGACGGCCCTGAGCCTGATTGCCAGCACGGCAATGGCTGAGGATTACACCAAATACGGCATCAAGGCCGATGTGCCGGGCACCTGTTCCTTCGAAGCGATTGATGCCAAGGACTACACCGGGCGCACGCTGAACATCATCACCCATGCCATCCCGGTGATCGGCGAGCCGACAGCGCTGCACGCTCAGCAGTTTCAGGAACTGACCGGGGCCACCGTCAACGTGGTGCACGTGCCGTTCGGCGATCTGTTCCAGCGGATCATGATTCCGTTCCAGACACAGCAGGCGGCGTATGACGTGCTGTTCCATGCCTCGCTGTGGCTGGGGGATTTCAGTCCGTTTTTTGCCGAAGTGCCTGCGGCATATCAGGAAACATCAGGGATGAAATCTGTGACCGACACCTACCGTGGCGTGTCGCTTGTGGATGGCAAGCTGTTGCAATACCCGATGGACGGCGACCGCCATTATCTGAAGTACCGCAGCGATGTGTTCGCAAACCCGGATATGCAGGCGAAGTTCAAAGAGGCCACTGGCCGCGATCTGACCGTGCCTGCAACATGGGAGGAATATAACGAGGTCGCCGCCGTCTTCAACGATTTCGACTTTGACGGCGACGGTGCGCCGAACTTCGGCACTGCCGAAGTGACCAAGCGCGACGACTTGATGTTTTCCGCCTTCATCAGCCGTGTTGCGGCCTATGCCAAGCACCCCGACGTGAAGGGTGGTTTCTTCTTTGATCTGGAAACCATGACGCCCCTGATCAACACCCCCGGCTGGGTGCGCGGGCTGGAACTGTTCGTGGCGGCACAGGCGTCGATGCCGCCTGGTGGCACGTCTTTCGGTCTGGGGGATGAGATCTTTTCGTTCGGTGGCGGGCAGACATTGATGTCCTATTCATGGGACGATGCTTTCATTCAGGCCATGCAGGCTGACAGCCCGATCCGCAACAAGGTGGCCGCAGCACCCTTGCCGGGCGCGAAAGAGGTCTGGAACCGCACCACCGGCGCGTGGGATACGTTCGAGACGCCAAATCAGGTATCCTATGTCACCTGGGGCTGGTCGTCTGCAGTGGCCGCGGCAAGCCCCAATCAGGATATGGCATTCGACTATCTGTGCTTCTTTTCCAACGAGGCGAACACCATGGCTGACCTGCAAATCGGCCGCTTTGGCGTGAACCCGTACCGGGCCGAACATTTCGACCCGGCGTTCTATCAGAACGACCTTGGCTGGGATGCTGCCGTTGCCACCACCTATGCCGACACGCTGAAGGCGGTGGACAGCGCCCCCAATCAGGTGTTCGACCTGCGCGTGCCGGGGGTGGGCGAGTTCATGTCGTCGCTGGCTGCAGGTGTGGCACGGGCGCAATCGGGCGAGGCCACGGCGCAAGAGGCGCTGGATGGTGTGGCCGCCGAATGGACCGCAATCGTGGACCGGATTGGCAAGGACAAGGTGAAAGCCGCCTATGCAAACGTGGTGGCACTGGAAGACAAGTGATCAAAGGGGGGCTGTTGCAGCCCCCCCCACCCCCATCGCCTCCCCATGGGGGAGGCCCCTGCACTGACGTGGCACGTCTTGCCGGATGCGTCGCAAGACAGCTTTGCAGATCCCGCTTATCCCTCCCGCCTTTGGGGCGGAGGGTTGGGTGGGGCGGCTTTAGTGACGGCAACCAAGCCGATCCGAAACCAAAAAGGACCGCACGCCGATGTACCGCCAGAAATACCTGTTCCTTCTGCCCGGCCTTCTGGTGCTGGTGGCGATCATCCTTTTCCCGCTTCTGTTCACCATCCGCGTCAGCTTTTCCTCCTGGGATGTGTATAACCCCGGCTTGAACTGGATCGGCGGCGAGAACTATGGCCGCCTGTGGGAGGACGCCCGCTATTGGCAGGCTCTCGGGCGATTGACGCTGCTCTCGGTCACCACGGTGCTGATCCAGTATGTCCTTGGCTTTGCGCTGGCACTGATGGTCTGGCGCGACCTAGCCGCGCGGCGGCTGTTCCGGGTGTTGTTCCTGATCCCGATGATGACCACGCCCGTCGTCATGTCGGTGCTGTGGCGCACGATCTTTCATGAAAGCCTCGGGCCGCTGAACCCCATTCTGGAAAGTCTCGGCATCGGCGCCGCACCTTGGCTCTCCAGCGCAGGCTGGGCCTTTGCGGCGGTGGTGATTGTCGAGGTCTGGCAATGGACGCCGTTCATGTTTCTGCTGCTGCTGGCGGGGCTTTTGTCCTTGCCGAACGAGCCATATCTCGCTGCAAAGATTGATGGTGCGGGGCCTGTGCGGACGTTCTTTTCGGTAACCTTTCCGATGCTGGGCGCGATTTCGGTGGGGGCCATCCTGATCCGCCTGATCGAGGCGTCAAAGATCATGGAAACGGTCTATGTGCTGACATCTGGCGGGCCGGGCACCAGTACCGAAACATCCAGCTATTACATCTACATTCGGGGGATGCGGGATTTCCAGATCGGTTATTCGGCGGCGCTGTCGCTGACCTACCTGATCATCATGATCGTGGCGCTGACGGTGATTGCCAAGCTTCTGGTGCGCGCATTGGTAAAGGACGCGGCATGAAAACCCTGTATCTGGCACTGAAATATCTGGCGATCGCGCTGTGGTCGGCCTTTGTCGTGTTCCCGTTCCTCTGGGCGCTGACCACCAGTTTCAAATCCGCCAATGGCGTGACCGGCGGGGCGACATGGATCCCGTGGGTGCAGTATGAACCATCCTTGCAGGGCTGGCAGTCGCTTTTCGGCGGGGTGGGCGGCATCAATGTGGTGAAGCCGTTCTACAATTCCCTCGTCGTTACCCTGTCGGCCAGCGTGATCAGCATCACGCTTGGCACACTGGCCGCCTATGCGCTGTCGCGGTTCACCTTCCGGTTTCTGTGGATGCGCAACAGCGACATTACCTTCTTCTTCATCAGCCAGCGGATCATGCCACCTATAGTGCTGGCCATTCCGTTTTTCCTGATGCTGCGCTCGCTTGGCCTGCTGGATAGTCTGCCGGGGTTGATCCTCGTTTATGTGGCGCTGCTGATGCCGATTGCGGTGTGGGTCATGGTCGATTTCTTCAACGGCGTGCCGCGTGGGCTGGATGAGATGGCGTGGATGGATGGCTGCAATCCGATCACCACCTTCTGGCGGGTGATCCTGCCCAATGCTCTGCCGGGGTTGGTGGTGGCCGGGATGTTCTGCATCATCTTTGGCTGGAATGACTTTTTCTTTGCCTTCACGCTGACCTTTACCGAGACGCAGCTTTTGCCAGTGGCCATCGTGTCGCTGAATTCATCGGTGACGCCGTGGTGGTCGCTGTCGGCGGCGGCGCTGGTATCTATCGCGCCGCTGGTTGTGCTGGCGTTTGTGGTAGAGCGGTTCCTGTCAAAGGGCGGCTTGGCCGGGGCGGTGCGCTGATGCTGAAGATCACAGATCTTGAGCTGCTGGTGGGGAGCGTGGCGCATCTGGCCGCCATCAACGCCAGCTTTCAGCCCGGCACGCTGACCACAATTCTGGGCCGCACCGGGGCGGGCAAGACCACGCTGATGCGCGCGATTGCGGGGCTGATTGCGCCGGACAGGGGCCAGATCTTGCTGGACGGCACGGGTTGGACGCGCCTGCCGCCCTGGAAGCGCCCGGTGGCGATGGTGACGCAGCAATTCATCAACTATCCACATCTGAACGTGCGCGACAATGTGGCCTTCCCGCTGGTGCGCGCGGGTGTGGCCAAGGCCGACGCCGCCGCCCGCGCCGAGGCGGCCCTGGCGCGCGTGGGTCTTGCCGCGATGGTGGACCGCCGCCCCTCGGCGCTGTCAGGTGGCCAGCAACAGCGTGTGGCAATCGCCCGTGCGCTGGTGAAAAAGGCCCCGGTCCTTCTGTTGGACGAGCCGTTTGTGAACCTTGATTACAATCTGCGCGAAGCATTTCGCAAAGATCTGGTTGACCTCTTGGCGGTAGAGACGGGCACAGTGGTGCTTTACGCCTCGACCGATCCGCGTGAGGCGTTGCAGATGGGCGACCAGATCGTTCTGCTGGCGGACGGTCGCATCGTGCAATCGGGCAGCCCGCGTGATGTATTTGCCAACCCGGCCAGCCTGACCGCCGCCAGTGTCGTGAACGACCCGCCGATCAACCCGATCCCATTTCACCAGAACGGCGTTGCCGATTTCGGCGCGCTTGGCCAGCAGGCAATTACTCTGCCGTCGGGTGCCTACACGCTGGGCCTGCGCGCAAGCGATATCCGAGCGGGCGGGCCGCATCAGGCGCGGGTCACGCTTACCGAAGTCACCGGGTCTGAAACACTGACCCACCTGTCGTTGAACGGCCTTGACTTGGTGATGCAGGAAAAAAGCGTCGTTCTGCGAAGCCCCGGTGATGTGGTGGGCGTGCATCTTGATCTGCACAAAGGATTAATCTTTGGCGCAGACGGGCAAAGGGCAGGGGTCTGACATGGCAGAAATTCGTCTGGCCAAACTGGCCCACTCCTACGGCAACGGAACAAATGCGCTGAAACCGCTGGACATGACCTGGCGCGATGGCGGCACCTATGCGCTCCTCGGGCCATCTGGTTGTGGCAAATCCACCATGCTCAATATCATCTCGGGCCTATTAAAGCCGTCTGAGGGCCGGGTCCTGTTTGACGGGCAGGATGTGACTGATAAAGACACCGGCGGGCGGAATATCGCGCAGGTGTTTCAGGTGCCGGTGATCTACCGGTCGATGACGGTGGGCGAAAATCTGGCCTTCCCGCTGGTGTGCCGCCGCGTGCCCACCCCCCGCATCAAGGCGCGGGTCGAGGCGATTGCCGAGCGGCTGGGCCTGTCGCGGCATCTGAACAGCCGCGCCGTGGCGCTTACGGCAGATGAGAAACAACTGATCTCGCTGGGCCGCGGGCTGGTGCGCGAAGATGTTTCAGCGGTGCTGCTGGACGAACCGCTGACGGTGATCGACCCGCAGATGAAGTTCGAGCTACGCAAGATCCTGAAGGACATCAACCGCGAGTTTCGCCTGACTATGGTGCTGGTCACGCATGACCAGAACGAGGCGCTGACCTTTGCCGATACAGTTGTCGTGATGAACCACGGTGAGGTGATACAGGCGGGCACTCCGCAAGAGCTGTTTGAACGCCCTGCCACCACCCATGTTGGGACCTTTATCGGCAGCCCAGCGATGAACTTTTTGCCCGCCGTGCGCGAGGGTGACCGGGTGCTTGTCCCCGGCGCCGGCCTGTCCCGCACAGCCCCCGCGGACCTGCCTACCACAGATCTGACACTGGCCTTTCGCCCGGAGCATGCAGTTGCGGGTGGCCCCCTGGCAGGCACCGTGACGCGCATTTGGTTTGAAGGTGCCGATCAGGTGCTGGCCTTGTCGGTCGGCGACGCGTCGTTGCGCATCCGTGCCGTAGCAGGGGCCGAAACGGTCGGGGCAATCGTGCGTTTTGACGTGCCGCAAGACTGCTTGCGGCTATACCACCAAGGCCGCCTTGTGGCCTGAAAAATTTGCAACCTGAGGAGATGGCGACAATGAGTGATTACTATTCACAGGAAAACCACGGTCCGTTTCATCTGCACAGCCTTGGCGATTTCACCCTGACCTCGGGGCAGGTGCTGAAGGACGCGCAAATTGCCTACGCCACCCAAGGCAAGCTGAACGCGGCCAAGGACAACGCAGTGCTGGTCACCACCTGGTACACGGGCACCACCAAGATCATGGAGCAAATTTACATAGGCGCGGGCCATGCGCTGGACCCATCGAAGTATTTCATCATTCTGGCAAATCAGTTGGGATCAGGCCTGTCCACATCGCCCTCTAACTCTGCGGCGCAAGGGGGGGCGGCCTTTCCCGCAGTGTCAATGGGAGATGACGTCAATGCACAGCACCGGCTGGTGACCGAGGCGTTTGGCCTCGATCATCTGGCGCTGGTGTTCGGCGGGTCGATGGGGGCGGGGCAGGCGCTGGAATGGGCCTGCCGTTACCCCGGTTTTGCGCAGCGCGTTGCGGCCTTGGCGGGGGTTGGCACCACGCGCCCCCATGCCGTGGTCATAGGCAAGATCGTCCAGGACATCCTGACCTCTGCTCCAGGCTTCAACGGCGGAGCCTATGCCGCTGCCGACATGGCAGTGCCACTGCGCCAGCACGCGCTTTACTGGACTAACCTTGCTTGGTGCCCTGATTTTCTAGACCGCAAGGGATGGGAACCCTTGGGTCATGCGTCTCTGGATGCCTTTCTGACCGATTTCATGACCGGCTATTTCGCGCCGATGGATGCCAACAACCTGCTGGCACAGGTCAGCAAATGGCAACGCGCCGATGTGGGTGGCAATGCGGGCGGCGATGCAAAGGCCGCCTACGCGAAGGTGAAGTCTAAGGTGCTGCTGATGCCGATATCGTCAGACCAGATTTTCCCTGTGGCCACCTGCATCGCAGAGGCAGCATTGATCCCCGGTGCCCGCCTGACCGTGATCGACGGCAAGGCAGGCCATCTTGGTCTTTTCGCCATCGAGCCTGATTACATGCCGCAGATCAACGCGGCGCTCTCCGGGCTGCTAGGTGAACAGGTCTAGGCTATCTTCTTGCGGGCGATCTGATCAGTCATCTGGTGGACTTGATTGCGTCTGGAGTCTCGTCCTAAGCTCAGCTGATCCGCGCGGATTGCCGCTTTACCCATCGGATAGGTATTGAAGACTCAATCGAAGCGACTCCGCCGATCTTCGTTAGACGTCCGGTCAAAAAGTGCTCGAAGTCGTTCAGGTCGGCAACCGAAATTCGAAGTAGATAGTCGAAGCTGCCGGTCATCAGCCAACACTCCACAACTTCGGGGCAGAGTTTGACCTCACGCTCGAACTCGACAAGTTTGCGGTCCACCTGCTGATCCAGCTTGACAGAGACGAAGACACTGAAGCCAAAGCCCATGCGTACCTCGTCCACCACGGCGCTGTAGCCGGTGATGAAGCCGTCGGCCTCTAGCCGACGGATGCGCCGCGCACAGGGTGAGGGCGAAAGGCCGACACGCTCGCTCAGTTCCTGATGTGAGATGCGCGCATCTGCCTGCAGCTCTTTCAGAATTCGGTGGTCGATCTGATCCAGTTTCACATGATATACGCCGAAAATCAGCGCCCCTTGTCAATTTGACGCCGAATATGAGCAATCGGAGTGCGAAAAGACAGGTAAAATGCAAGTATCTCGCCCAAGGACTGCGATATTCTTGCCTAAAGGAGTTGCCGATGCCTGATTTTCCCCATCTGAAAACCATTGAACAGCGCTTGCTGTGGTTGTCGCACTGGATGATCCATCACGCCAATCACATCCGGCCCAACGTAGACGGGATCAAGGTCGGCGGGCATCAGGCGTCGTCGGCCTCGATGGTGTCGATCCTGACAGCGCTCTATTTCCACGCGCTGCGGCCACAAGACCGGGTCGCGGTCAAACCCCATGCCTCGCCGGTCTTTCACGCCATCCAATATCTGATGGCCAACCAGACCCGCGAAAAGATGGAGAATTTCCGCGGTTTCGGTGGGGTGCAAAGCTACCCCAGCCGGACCAAGGACGTGGATGATGTCGATTTCTCTACCGGATCGGTCGGCCTTGGCGTCGCGATCACGTCGTTTGCGTCGATCATGCAGGACTATATCGCCGCCAAGGACTGGGGCGGCGATCTGCCTTTGGGCCGCATGGTGGCGTTGGTCGGTGATGCCGAGATGGACGAAGGCAACGTCTATGAGACGCTGCAAGAGGGCTGGAAGAACGATCTGAGAAACTGCTGGTGGATCATCGACTACAACCGCCAGTCGCTGGACGGGATCGTGCGTGAAGGGCTGTTTGCGCGGATCGAGCAGATCTTCGACGCCTTCGGCTGGGATGTGGTGCGGGTCAAATACGGCGCCCTGCAACGCGCGGCTTTTGCCGAGCCGGGAGGCAGCGCCCTGCGCGACTGGATCGACCGCTGCCCGAACCAGCAATACGCCGCGCTGACCTTTATGGGCGGGGCCGTCTGGCGCAAGCGGCTGATGGAGGATCTGGGCGATCAGGGCGATGTGTCGGCGCTGATCGACCGGCGCGACGACGCAGGATTGGCAGCGCTGATGGAAAACCTTGGCGGCAACTGCGTGCAGACCATGGCCGAGGCGTTTGACGCCGTCACCCACGACCGGCCGACCTGCTTTCTCGCCTATACGATCAAGGGCTGGGGCACCCCGATTGCCGGCCACAAGGACAACCACGGCGGGCTGATGAACCCCACTCAGTTTGCGTCATGGCAAAGGCACATGGGCGTGCCGCAGGGCCAGGAGTGGGAGCCGATGGCCACCGTCCAAGACCCGACCGCCCTGCGCAGTTTCCTCTCGCGTGTGCCGTTTTTTGCAAATGGCAGCCGCCGCTATCACGACGACCGCATTGCCGTGCCGAAGATCATCGTCGATACTGGCCGCGAGATCTCGACCCAGGCTGCCTTCGGCAAGATCCTCGACGAACTTTCCAAGAGCTCCTCTGCGTTGGCCGCGCGGATCGTTACCACCTCGCCTGACGTAACGGGAACCACCAGCCTCGGCCCCTGGGTCAACCGGCGCAAGTTGTTTGCGCGTCAGCCGCAGGCCGATGCCTTCATTGAGCACCGCATCCCCTCGACCGCGAAGTGGGAGTTTGCGCCCGAGGGACAGCATATCGAACTGGGCATCGCCGAGATGAACCTGTTCTTGCTGCTGGGGGCGGCGGGCCTGTCACACAGCCTATTCGGCAAGCGGCTGTTCCCCATCGGCACAGTCTATGACCCCTTTGTGCATCGGGGCCTCGATGCCCTGAATTATGCCTGCTATCAGGATGCCCGCTTCATCATCATCGGCACCCCGTCGGGCGTTACACTGGCGCCCGAAGGCGGCGCGCATCAGTCCATCGGGACACCCTTGACCGGCATGTCGCAGGATGGTTTGGCGGCGTTTGAACCGGCCTTTGCCGATGAATTGGCGGTGATCATGGAATGGGCCTTCGACTACCTTCAACGCGACGGCGATGGCGACCCGGACGAACGCACCTGGCTGCGCGACAAAACAGGCGGGTCGGTCTATCTGCGGTTGACGACAAACCCGCTCGAACAGCCGGGCAAGCGCCACGACAACGCCTTCTTGCAAGGAGCCATCGACGGAGCTTACTGGCTGCGAAAGCCCGGACCAAATTGCCAGTCAGTGATCGCCTATCAGGGGGCTGTAGCGCCTGAGGCTATTGCGGCAGCGGGCATCATCGGCGAACACCGCCGCGATGTGGGGGTGCTGGCCGTTACCTCGGCCGATCGGCTGAACGCGGGCTGGACGGCCGCACAGCGCGCCCGCGCACGTGGTAACCGGGCGGCACGCAGCCACATTGAGACATTGTTGGCGGACCTGCCACGAGATTGTCTGCTGGTCACGGCCATTGACGGACACCCGGCCACTTTGGCCTGGCTAGGGTCGGTCGGCGGGCACAAGACAGTGTCACACGGGGTCGAGCATTTCGGCCAGACTGGCACAATCGGCGACCTCTATCACCACTTCGGGCTGGACCGTGACTCCCTTGCGCAGTCCATAGCGGGTTTGACAACGGGACGAGGTTCTTAGGGTCAGTGAACAGCCCCTAGTTTGCTAGACTCCTTGCAGTTTCAGTTTCTGCTGCTGTTCGAAGGCGATCGGTGACAGCATGCCGTTCCTAACGTGTTTGCGCTGCGGGTTGTAGAAGAACTCGATGTAGTCGAACACGTCTTGTCGGGCTCCACTGCGGGCCCGCAAGCTATTGTAGGACAAGGCAATCGCTATTGAGAACGATACCGTGGCTTGGCAAACCGAGCGTAGTTGCCAACCTATAGGTTGGCAGGGGCGCTTAGGGACATCAGCCTCGGTCAAGCTTCTGTCCGAAGGACCACGGTCTGGTCCCGAGGGCACGCCGAGAAGTACACCGCTGCGACCTTCGGCAGCCACCGCAAGTCGTTGCCGTCTCTCGACCCAGCGTCTTCAGATCGTCCTCCACGTGGGGCTAGTCCCTCAGTTCTTTGGGAATCGTGATATTGGAGCGTCCATAACACTGGAAAAGCATCCTCATCAAAGAAACCAGTAGCCGCCTCTTTGAAAATCTGTCACTTTAGGCATCATGGACGCTGCAAGGTCACAGAATCTGAAGAAGCTGCTCGATGCCGTGCCCGCGGGGTATCTGGTCGATGCCGCGTGGCTCGTCTCCCAAGGCATCGCCTATGAGAGTTTCCGTGACTATGTGAAGCGCGGCTGGCTGCACCGCATCACCCGAGGCGTCTTCCGCCGTCCACTGCCCAGCACCGTTGCCACGCCGACATCCAACAGCATCGACTGGAAAACCTGCATCCCGTCCACGCAGCACATCATGGGTCATGACCTGCATGTGGGCGGCACCACGGCGCTCGGCGCACAGGGGCATGCCCATTACCTGCACCTCGGCGATAGCGCTCCTGTCTGGGTCTACGGGGACAGCATCCCGAACTGGCTGGTGAAACTGCCGATGGATGCCCAGATCAAAACCCGCCCCCGATCCTTGTTTACCGATCCGAAACTCGGCTTGATCGAAGGCAAAGCGACTGGCCAGCCGTGGGGCTGGGGTCTGACGATGTCGACGCCGGAGCGCGCGATCCTGGAGGCCATGGACGAGTTGCCCGACCATGAGAGTTTCCACACGCTCGACATGGTTTTCGAGAGCCTGACAACCCTGCGCCCGAAACTGCTTTCCGACCTCCTGCAGGCGTGCCGGAAGATCAAGGTCAAGCGCCTTTTCTTCGTCTTTACCGACCGCCACGACCATCCTTGGCGCAAACGGATCGACACGCAGGCATTTGATCTCGGCAGCGGCGACCGAGCCTTGGTCCGAGGCGGCAAGATCCACCCGCGCTATCGGATCATGGTGCCGGAAGATTTCGTGACACCGGAGGCCGACAGTGGCACGTGAGACCTATGAGGCCCGGGTGAAGCGGGGCTTTATTGCTTTGTTGAGGCCCATCGACTACATTACGTGAGGAGTTACCTCACAGAGATGATGCAATGGCCTCGGTCGCAGCGAAAGTGATGTCGACAGTCAGCGCGCCCTACGGCGTGCTGATGACGGCTACCCAGCTGGCCGAAAAGATCGCCGACAGCAAGAGCGTCGATGCCTTCGATTGCAGCGTGTTCACCTTCCTGTCCGAGGTGTCGCCCAAACTGCAGCAGTCGTTTATCGACGAGATGGGTGTCAGCAAGGACGCAGTCATCGTGGTCGCCAAAAAATTCTCCGAGCTCGCCGGATACAAGCTCCCGCTCGCGATCTGAATGAACGTCCCGCAGCCAAGCCGCTGGCCCGAGCTTTTTGACGCGGCTGTAGCGATCGTTGACCAAGCCAACGGTCAGGGTATCGGCATGACGAACTGGAGCTTTGGGGGCGGAACGGCTCTCATGCTCCAGATCAAGCATCGCGAAAGCCACGACATCGACCTCTTCATCGACGATGCCCAGTACCTCCCGTATTTGAACCCTGAGACGCAAGGATACAATCTCGCACTCGAACCGAGCGACTATGAGACCGATGGCACGCGCGCCTTGAAGATCGTGTTCAATGGCGTCGGGGAGATCGACTTTATCTGCTGCGCCCCAGTCACCCAAGAACCGTATGTCATTTCCGAAATCCGCGGACGACGTGTCAAACTCGAGACGCCAGCCGAAATCCTGGCCAAGAAGGTAGTCTTCCGCGGTTCACACCTCCAGCCCCGGGATATGTTCGACATCGCCGCCGTCGCCCAGGCGATGGGCACCGACTACGTCGTTGAAGCCTGCTCCAGATTTCCTGATGCTTGCCGGGAAGCGCTCGCGGTAACCGAGAAAATGAATCCTGCGCTGGTTGATGCCATCACAGGCAAGTTGTTGGTGTCAGAGGGATTTCAGATTCTTCAGGGCAATGCACAGGGAGTAACGAAGGCAGTCCTGGTCGAAGCGATCGCGCGAGCAGGCTGACCGGTCGCAGACGGCCGGCCAAGCCGATCGGCTGCGACGCCAAGAGCATCCAGCCGGTCTTTGCCGTTGAGGCGCAGGAATGCCTCAGCCATGGAGCATCTCTCCAACCAATCGTGCCAGCCAAGTCGGGAACTGCGGCGCGGCGGACATCAGTTCAATCTTTGCCGTCTCCGTGAGCTTGGATCGCAGGATTTGCAGGGCCTTGGGAGCCTCATCCGGCCCGAGCCATGCCAGCGCACGGACGGCCTGGCCCGAGGTCTTGCTCCCAAGGGCCAACTGCCAGCGCGGCGCATGACGCAGTTCGACCGCTTGCCGGCCAAGGTTCAGCACACGGCTTCGACCGGAAGTGAGGTAAACCGACTTGACCGGCACCTGCGTGGTCAGGCCCAGAGCGTTCGCCGCAGCAGCACCGCTCGGCACGATCGCCTCGCCCCGCTGCACAGCGAGCGCCTCGATCGCTTGTTCGGTCGAGGGCCTGCGCTGACCAAAGCGCGTCTGGACCGGGCGCATGTAGATGCCGCGTCCCGCCCTGATCAACTCGCCGCGCGCGGCCAGACGCGACAGCGTCTGATCGACCGCCGCGCGCGAGCCGAGGTGCAAGAGGCCCTTCGCTGCCAAGGGCACCCCCTCCGGCAACGTCATCGCGACCTTCATAATGCTCTCGGCTAAGCGCTCCATGATCGCTCCTTTGTCAGAAAATTGTACCAATTTCTGACAGTTTTCAACCGCGTCGTCTCACCCGAAGCGGCGCCCTCCTTCGGTGAATGTGTACTCGTTGACGATGATCCCCTCCTCGATGGCCTCGTCCGAGGTCAGGTGGTCGTATTCAGCCTGAAGCTGGCGGTAAAGCCAGCGGGCCAGATCACGCAGCGCCTCGGTCACAGTCTCCTCGGCATCCTCGGTCGGCGGCTGCCACGTCGGGCTGTTCCGCGTGACGTCGATCGACATGGTGTATTCGTGATAGTAGCGACCGCGGTGGCTGATCTCGGCGGCAAGCTGGTAGAAGTTACGCCGCTGGATGGCCTGCAGCCGGTCGGCGATGCCGTGCAGCGTCGCGTCGCTCGGGGCGTAGTCCCGGATGCGCGCGGCCGCGCCCTTGGCGTGGCTGAGGTAGCCCTCCAGACACGCCCCATCCCCCTGGCTCCAGAACCCTGAAAACCAGATGCAGGGCTTTTGGCGCGTCCCGCCGCCCATCAGCCGCACGGGGGTGGTCTTCAGGCGGATGCCGAGGATCTCACAAACCCGCTCGAAATCTTCATAGACCGCGTCCCACCAATCGTCATGGAGGCCAAGCTCGCGATACCAGATACGCGCCTTTTCCTTGGCGGCATCCGAAAGCTCGGGGAACTGGTAGACTGTGGTGCAGATGATCTCAGGCATCGACGTCCTCCCCATTCAGCGCGGCGGCCAACCATTCCTGGCTGCTGGTCCAGCCGATGGATTTTCGGGCGCCAAGATCGATGACATGCGCGCCACCGCCGAAGGCATCGAGGCGGGGACAGGAACAGGTCAGCGCGTACTGGAAACCCCAGAGGCCGATGAGATCGAGCTCTTCAGCGAGGCGCAGTACGAAGCGGATGACGGCCTCGACATCACCATGGTCATCATCATGGATCCAGAGGCTGCTGCCCTCGGGCGCGTCCTGGCGCACGAGGTCGAAGCCTGCGACCTCCGGGTCGTCGGCGTCCTGATCCGCAGTGCGGAGTACCTGAAACAGCGCGAGTGCTCGGGCCGCCTTGTCGGGGGTGCCGACGTCGAGCAGGCATGAGAAATGGGTGAAGTAATCCGCCATGGGGACCTCCTGAATGGGGAAGACCCGGCCAAGAGGCCGGGCGCTGTGTCGAGATGAGGGGGTGGTTGGGCGCGATCAGGCGGTTGGCTGGTCGCCCGCTGCCTGTCGCGCGGCATGCGCGCAGAGCATCTGCCGGTAGAAGCGCTTGCGAGCTACCCGGAAGCCGCGCACGGCACGCGTGTCGGGGTGCAACGCCCGGACTGCCGCGCGCAGGACGGTGTAGGGCGAGGCCGTCAAGGGCAGGCCGAGGCGCTCATAGGCGGGGTCGGTCATCTCAGCTGACCTCGACCACGGATGAGGCAAGATGTGGATCGCCCGATGCCTCGATCCGCTCGGCCCGGCCCATCCAGGGTTCGGGCCGGATTGCTTTGACCCAGTCGGCGAAGCTCGGAATGAACCCCAGATCCTCGCGGACATGCTGCTCGCCCACCCATCGTGTCGGGATCACGCGGCCCGTGGAGAGGGTAATCGTCGGCCCGAAGACGGTCTCGGAGAGCCAGATTCCAGCGGCATGGTGAAACAAGGCCCGGTGGCGAAAGTCGGCGGAATGGGCTTTTGAGGAGTCGAACCAAGCATGAATGGCCTGGTAATCGTCGACGGTGCCGCCCCATTTTTTCACTGAAGACAGGGCGTGGTGATACGGATGTGCCATACGCGCCCCCTCAGAAATCATGGGTGGTGAGTTCGGACGAGGTGAATCGCTCGTTGAACTCGAGATGGATGCAGCGCGCCGCGGCGTCGAAGCAGAACTCGCCCCAGGCGCCGTCGTTGTTCTCCCAGCCGCCATGGGTATCGGAGAGGAAGTCGTAGGCCAGCTGTTCGACGACATCCTCCAGCGACAGGCTGCGCATTTCGACCTCGGGGTCGTCCCAGGTGAGCGCCGCGTATTCGATCTCGGTCGCGGGGAACTCGACCACAGTCTCGCCGGACCATGCGCCGATGCTTTCGATCTGGCCGCTGTCTCCAGCACCATCGAAGGTCACGGTGACATGGGTGATGCCGGCGGCCGTGAGACCGTCGAAGAGGCGGTCCTTGTTGCCGGGGCGCAGCGCTTCGATCCGAGCGGCACGCTCGGCATGGGCCGCGAAGATCTGCGCCATGTCGACGGTCGAGGGCGCCATCGGGGGCGCGAGGGTGGGTTCACTCAGGGTCATCGGGTGTCTCCGGTAAGGGGAAGGGATCGGAGCCGGGCCGGGCGATCTCTCTCCCCCGGACAAGCTCCAAATCCCCCCTGCCCTTCTCTGCCTCTCGGGCCTCACGCAGCGACCTGCAGCGCCCGGGCGGCGGAACCGCGCCAAAGCGGGTCGACGAGACGCCCGTCCAGAAGATCGGCGCGGTGACGCAACTGAGCCGCCAGATCGGGCTCGCCCCAGGCGGACGCGCGGTCGGCCTGCGCGCGCAGCTGGCTTGCCTCGGTCACGACGCCCCGCGCTTCGGCCGCGCTCATCACCGGGTGACACCACGCGACAGCGTGGTCTCTGGCGGACCCAGCCAGCACAAGCCGCTCGTCGCGATCGAGGATCGCCAGAAGTTGTGGCGCGGCACCCGGGGCGATCCCCTCGGCATGGTTGATCGCGCTCTGCATGGCCCCGGCCAGCGTCGCGAAGCGGGCGAGGACGAGCGCGGCGGCGCGGCCCGACATCAGATCAGCCGGCGCACGGCGCGACAGGGTCAGGGCGAAGGGGTGACTGAGATCGGTGTTTCCAGACAGACAACCCGGCGGGAGGCCGCGCACGCCGTTGCTGGGGTGGGTTGGCAGGGGCAAATCAAACATGGGGGAGATCTCCGACGGCGCGGGAAGCCTCTCTCCCCGCCTCATCCGTCAAAGACCAAACCGCCGTCCTCTACCTCGAAGGGGCGACGGCGAGGGGTACTCGGACACCCTCAGAGCTTGCCCAAAGCCCGCAGACTCAGCTGCTCGGTACCGGCGCCGACGATGATGTGGTCGTGCAGCGTCAGGCCGAGGTACTTGCAGCCCTTCTGGATCTCCTTGGTCATGCTGAGATCGGCCTCCGAGGGCGTCGGATCGCCCGACGGGTGGTTGTGGATCAGGATCAGGGCGCTGGCGTTCAGCATCAGCGCTCGCTTGATCACCTCGCGCGGATAGACGGGCACATGATCAACCGTGCCGGTCGACAAGAGCTCATCGGAGAAGATGCGGTTCTTGCGGTCGAGGTAGAGCACGTGGAACCGCTCGATTGGGCCGCGAACGGTGAGCGCACAATAGTCCATCAGCGCCTGCCAGCTGCCGATCACCGGGTTCTGACTGAGGTAGCGGCCGAGGATGTCGCGTGCCTCGAGGATGACGGTTTCTTCCTGAGGGGTCATGGGGGTCTCGCTGAAATACGCAGGCCTAAGCCCATACCCTCTCGGGGCGGGGCCAGTAGCGAGCGTATGGGAGGGAAAAGTGCGACCGCCGCGTATGCAGGCGGTCGCTGTGTCGAGGCCCGCGTCAGCCGACCCGGTCGAGGAGCTTCTTGGCGCGCCCTTCCATGTCGAGCCGGGCATCCTGCTGGGTCTTGTCGCGCGCAAGCCGCGTGATGCCCTGCACGAAGTCGAAGATACTTTCGGGCGGGCGGCCCTCTTCCATCAGCACCTTTTCGATGATCTTGCCCGACTCCGCCCTCGAGAAGCCGCGCTTCCGCAAGAATTCATCGCGATCCTCGTCCGTCCGCGCCACGATCTGCTGCCGCGCGGCCTTGATTCCGTTCACGAAACCCTGCGGCGAGGAATTGCCGAAGCGCGTCAGCGCCGGGGCCGCCTCATGTGCGAAGCGCGACGCGGCGTATTTCGAGTGGCGGATCTTGATCTCCTGGAAATCCTCGACGCCCCAAAGGTTGCGGTTCTGGCACACCGCCCGCAGGTAGAAGCTCGCCATGCCGAGGGTTTTCGCCCCGACCTCGGAGTTCCAGCAGTAGAAGCCTCGGAAGTAGAGATCGGGGGAGCCATCCGGCAGCTTGCCCGCCTCGATCGGGTTGCGATCATCGACCAGGAACAGGAAGACGTCGCGGTCCGAGGCGTAGAGCGTGGTCGTGTCGCGGCTGATCTCGACATCGGGGTTGTAGACCCCGGTCGACCAGTCGAGCACGCCCGGTACCTTCCAGCGCGTGTCGCCCGTGCCATTGCCCGCGATGCGCTGCACCGCCTCGACGAGTTCATGGTCATGGATGCGGCCATAGTCGGGGCCGGTCACCGCACGCAGTTCGGTGCGACCGTCTTCCGTCTCGAAGGTCTTGACCTGCTCGGCGCGGTGATTGGTCAGGCCGTATTGCAGGTTGATCCCCGCTAGCGGCGCGGGCAGTTGCCGCAGGTAGGCCGCCGGCGCGCCGACGATGCTGGCAAGCTGGCCGAATGCCCAATGCGTGGGCGCGACGGGTTCCTGCGCTTTCGGGAGCACGAGGTGCAACCGCTCGGGATTGTCGCGCGCCGCCTCGACCCTGATATCCGCGGTCTGCACGACCCGGCTGCGGCTGCGCTCGGACCGACCCTTCACCGATGCCCAGAGATCGTCGAGCGACAGATACCGCTCGTCATCCGGCCGGTTGAACCATTCGGACGACACTCGCCCGTTCCGCTCACCCCGGCTCACATCCACTTTCCAGCCACCAGCCCGCGCCGGTGCGACCGGATCCAGAACTTCCACAACGCCCATCGGCTATCTCCCGTGACAGGCGCCGGAAGCCACTCTCCCAGCCCTCAACCCGTCGCCGGGAAACCGGCACTCCTCTTGCTCTGGCTGACGTGAAGGGCAGAGAGCGGACGGTCGCTGCGCAAAGGATGGAGGTCAGCAATGCGAACAAAGCGCTAATTCGCTGCAGTTACTCGAACGACCGCTCCACGGTGAATCTAAATTCGTTCGGCAAAGCGCCTGATGCGTTGCACCAGGCGCCTCTTGTTCCTGTCACATCGCGTTACTTGATGGCGAGGATGTCGAAGTTGTGGACGTTAGCGACCACACCGTCGTCCCACCCGCCAGCGACCAACTCCGCTGCCCGTTCGTTCAGCAGCCCGGCGACTTGACCGGCAAAGTGTGCTTCACGGCCAGCATTGTTGGCGAAGATGTCGAAGATTGCGAAGGATGTTTCGTCAATCTGCAGCGCCGCCCAGAACAATGTGCCGGGTTCGGTTTCTCCGACGATGAGACCAGCTGCGGTCAGCAAGGCTGCCAGTTCCGGCCCTTTGCCGGGTGCTGCTTCGAGCGTGATGTACGTGGCTGTCGTGGCCGAGTAGAGATCAACCGGTTCCTTCACCGACAGGACATCGGAATTGTTGATATTCGCGACAACACCATCGTCCCAGCCCCCGGCGACCAGCGCGTCGGCATTTTGGTTCAAAGCCGCGGCCACAGCGCCGGAGAAATGCGCATTGCGCGCTTCTTCATCCACGAAGATATCAAAGATCGCGAGCGTATCGTCGGCTTGCAAGGCAAACCAAAGCACGGTGCCTGGTTCGGTGTCCGCGACAATCGGGGCGGCTCCGGCCAGAAATTTGGCGAATGCTTCGGTCTGGCCTTCAGCGGCGGGCATGGCGATGTAGCTGGCAGTGTGATTTTCCATTGGGGTTTCCTGTGCGGATGCAGATGTCGTGATCAAGGCCAAAGCGGCAAGTGTCTTGAGAATTTGGGCTTTCATGGTCGCCTCCTGATCGACAGGTCGTCGTGGTTGGTTTCGATGCACCCTTTTCCCATGCCGATTGCCTCGGGCACCAATCCCGAACTTCTATTCTTTGATAGACATGTGCTATGGTGAACCTCATGGCGGAAAGTGACGGAGACTGTGGCAGTGGAGATGAACCAGATCAGGTATTTTTTGGCTGTCTGCCAGCATCGCAACTTCACCCATGCCGCTAGCGCCTCAAATGTTTCCCAACCGTCCTTGACGACCGCGATCAAGAAGCTTGAACACGAGCTCGGGGGTGATCTGTTTGTCAGGGACCGCGCGGGATGCAGGTTGACGGCACTCGGAAAACTCATGCAGCCAAGGCTACAGAAAGCGCATGACGAAACCCAGGCAGCTAAGGCAGAAGCCGTCCGCCACACGCGACTAGAGCGGGTTCCTATTTCTGTCGGAGTTGGCGAAACGATCGGTCACAACCGGATTTCGGCCGCCTTGGGACGCTTCCGTACACGATTGCCGCAAGCCGAAATAGAGTTGATCGTGGCGTCTGCCTCCAAGCTTCTGGCAGGATTGCGAGAGGGTGAATTTGACGTCGTTGTCACGGCGGCGACGGTCAGTGAAGACCTCTATCGAATAGACCAGCTCTATGACGAGTCCTACAAGGTTGTGGTGTCCAAGTCGCACCCGTTGTCTGAACGAGACGCTATTTCTCTTTCGACACTCGCTGAAACTGACATGCTCGATCGACCCAATTGCGAAATGCGGGATGCGTTGCATGGGGCATGTGCAGACCAAGGTCTCGAACTCTACGCGGCCTATCGGTCAAATCGTGTGGATTGGTTAGTCGAACTCGCGCGGCAGGGATTAGGCGCGGTGATTTTGCCAACCACGGCAATTCCAGCAGACAGGGGCCTCGTTTCGATACCCATCGACGGCCTTGAAATTTCGCGAACTGTTTCTGCTCTTCGTTATCGGCACCAAACGACGAGACCGGAGACAAATGATCTGATCCGTGAGATTGCGCGTGTTTAGCCGTAGTAAAATTGATGGCCGACATTCGCGCATAGTGCTGTAACTGGTACTTTGGGCTCCAAGAGGACCTTCGTTGCAATGAAGTCGAACGGCAGCTCTGGGGCCGAAAACGACTGAACCCGGCGGGTTTCCCCGCCGGGCCCGAGGGGGAGACCCCGTTCTTTTCAGAACGGGATCTCGTCGTCGCGGTCGACCAGCTCGGGGTTTTCGTTCTCGGCCGATTTCGGGCGGCTCAGGAAGTCGACCTTCTCTGCGATGATCTCGCAGCCGTAGCGGTCGGTGCCGGTTGCGTCGGTCCACTTGGTGTAGTGGATGCGGCCGTGGACGAGAACCTTCATGCCCTTCTCGCAGTTGTCGGCGATGGTCTTGCCGAGACCGTTGAAGCAGGTGATGCGGTGCCATTCGGTGTCCATGACCCGGTAGCCGTTCTCGTCGCGCATCACGCGACCTTCCGAGAGGCGCGGCCGCGAGGTGGCCAGGGTGAAGTTGGTGATCTTCGTGCCGCTTTGGGTCGAGCGCACTTCGGGCTTCTGACCGATGTTGCCAGCGAGGATGACGATGTTCTGCATGGTAAGCTCCTGTGTTTCCTGTCCCTGGGACCGTCCCTTCGACAAGACCCGGAAAAAGCCTGTCGGCTGAGGCGTGCATGGGCGACGGAACGGCGACCGGAAACCCCCAGAGGGCCGGGGTGGAGCGGGCAGCCCCAAAGGGGCAACACGGCCCGGACTGACGCGGGGTTGCGCGCCAGAGGCCGAACAGGCTTAGGGGATTGTCAGTCGAAGGGATGGAGCCGGGGATGGGAGCGACCTGGGGCACTTGCAGAACCCGTCCCTCCTTGCTCAGGCAACGGAGTTGAAGCTCTTTGAGAGAAACGACCCCGCGGCCCAAGCCAACTTCATCCCCTGCCCGATCGCGATGAACTCCGTGGGAGTTGCGGTGTTGCGACCTGACGGCTATCCCGGATGCAGCATTCAGGAAACGAGGGCCCAATGGCTGATTTCAATCTCGAGGCGATGTCGCTCAAGGAACTGCGGCAAATGCATAAGGACCTCGCCAAAGCGATTTTCACTTACGAGGACCGGCACAAGGCAGATGCCCGTGCCAAGCTGGAGGTCATCGCCAAAGAGATGGGCTACTCCCTAGCCGAACTGATCGGTATTGAGGTGAAAACCACCCGTGCGCCGGCCCTCGCGAAGTACAGGCACCCTGAGAACGCGGCCCTCACCTGGTCGGGCCGGGGCCGGAAACCGCAGTGGTTCGCAGACCACATCAACGCCGGCAAGGACCCGAGCGCTCTGGCGGTCTGACGGAGTTGGGTGACCCCGACCGGGCGAAGCATGGCCCAAGTTAAGGAAACCGGTTTTTGCTGACACGACCGTTCGATCGCGTTACAAAAACGACGATTTCTTAACACGACGCGGAGCACATGTTAAAGCCGACCTATGCCGTTCCCGCCCTGCCACCCCCGGCCGAGATCGAAACCATTCCGGTCCTGAAGGCGCTCGCTCGCGCCAGCCGCGCGCTTGCGGACCTGAAGGGTCAGGCCAAGACCATTCCGAACCAAGGCATCCTGATCGACACGCTGGCTCTTCAGGAAGCCAAAGCTTCGTCGGAAGTCGAAAACATCGTCACTACGCAGGATGAACTCTTTCAGGCGGATGTTTTCCCTGACGATCCGCAGTCCCCGGCGGCCAAAGAAGTAGCGCTGTATCGCGACGCTCTGCGCCTCGGATACGCACGCTTGGGCGAAACCGGCGGCCTCATTCCGAATTCGGCGCTCATCGACATGTTCCGCTTGCTGAAGGGCCGCAGCGATGGATTTCGCGTGACACCGGGTACTGCCCTCAAGAACGAGCAAACAGGGGAGATCGTCTTCGTTCCGCCCCAGGATGCGCACGAAATTGTCCGCCACATGACGGCGCTCGAACGGTTCATCAACGACGATGAACTCAGCGATCTCGATCCGCTCATCAAGATGGCTTTGATCCATCATCAGTTCGAAAGCATCCACCCGTTTCCGGATGGGAACGGACGTATCGGGCGCATCCTCAACGTACTTTATCTGACCAGAACGGGGTTGCTCGACATCCCGGTGCTCTACCTGTCGCGGTTCATCACCCGTAACAAAGCGGACTACTACAGGCACCTTCAGGCGGTGCGCGACACGGGCGATTGGGAACCCTGGGTCATCTACATGCTGGAGGCCGTTGCAGAGACTTCTGCCACAACAGTTGAGATCGTCACCGGCATCCGACAGCAAATGGCGGACGTGAAGCATCGGCTACGTGAGGACTTGCCGAAGATTTACAGCCAGGAACTTCTGAACAACTTGTTTCGCCATCCCTACACCCGGATCGAATATCTGCAGAACGATCTGGATGTCAGTCGGCAGACGGCCGCGAAGTACCTCGATACCTTAGCTGAGCATGGCTTTGTCGAAAAGCACCGCTCTGGAAAGCACAACTACTTCATCAACGTCGCCTTGGTGAAACTCTTCCTCGACGTGTCGGGCGGACCGTAAACTCGACACCGGGCGTTCGGCTTCTTTGGGCAGTCGTGCCGACCTCCGCGTCGGCTCAGATTTCCGGGCCAACGAGAGGTCTGAAAGCCGAACGGCCCGGATCGGGGCACCTGCCCCGATGCTGAGCCCTCGGCAAAAGCGTGGGCATCATGCCCAAGGGTCTACCTCAGCGATCACTTGAACCTCGTCTCCGTCGATTTCATCGGCGGGGACGGCGCCGAATGTTCCATCCCCTGCCTGGAAGACGACGATCGAGACCATGAGCGTGGCGGCGAGGGAGGCGGCGAAGGCGTGAGCATCTTTGCGGGACATCTGTTTGGCTCCTGTCTTGGAGGCGGGGGACCATCCCCCGCGCGACAGGACCCCGCAGGCCCGAAGACTGGCTGACATCACCGGGTGCGTTCGGCTCGCCCGAATCCACCCGGCGGCACGGGCTTGCCCGTAGTCCGACCCCTCGCGGGTTGATCTCGAAGACGGGATTCGGGGCAAGGAAGGGAATGGCGAGCGGGGGATGGTGCCCCAACGTCAGGAGCCGGATGTCCCGCTGATGCTTGGTATACCGCCAGCCTCCCGGCCAGGGTGTTGGTTGAAGACCTCCGTCTTGGGGGATGGATCCTTAGGCGCCCCGCGGCATTGCGGGACGAAGGTGTGATCGGTGAGAGGCCCGCCCATGGGCAGGCCCCTCACGCATTCTCGGGGCTCAGGCGGCCAGGTCCGCGCCCCCTGCCCTATCGCCGTCCTCGGCACCGACGATCTCGAGTCGCACGATGCGGTAGCCCTCTCGCGCGATCCAGAGCTCGGCCGCAGTGACGGACTCCACCAGATGCAGCAATTCAGTGTTGCCCCCGAAGTCGAGGAGCACACGCACCTGCCCGGCCTTCGGTACCTCGGCCACTTCGAAGACCAACCGGCTGTCCGCCGAATGGCTGCGCATGATGGTAACGAGGATCACCCCGTCCGAAGAAAAGTTGCCCTCATGCAATGTGAAGGAGGCCGGTGCCGTCCAGGTCGGGTAGACCCGGGGCGGTTCCTTCTTCACCAGACGGCCGACGCCGTTCGAACGCTCCCAGGCTGCAAGTTTCTTGGTGAAACGTGCCGGTGGCTTGGGACTGCCGTCGGTGTAACGGATCAACGCCCCCAAAGGGGCTGTATCGATGATGTTTGTTGCAGACATGATTCCTCATCCCGAATGCGAGCGTTCGCATTCATCATATTGATATTGCTGTATTTTGTGAGAAATAGGGGCGGGTTTCCCCGCCCCCGGATGGCTCAGATCACTCTGCGGCCATCATCGACGCAGCGGTCTCCGGCAGATCGGCCGTCAGGAAGGCCGGGAGGTCGACCTCTTCGGGCTGACTAGCATCCTCCCCCTGCCCTTCTGCGAACTCCTCGCCACTGAGTGCCGCCAGATCGGCCCGGCGCAAGACCTCGGGCAACCACCCGCTGCCCTTGAGGAGCCGCTCGGCTTCGGTGGCCATCTCGCCCTTCTTGAGGTGATCGAGAAGCTGCGCAGTCCCCTCGCCTTTCGCCTCGCGCACAGCCTCGAGGATCCGAGCCTTGGGCACGCGGTTGAGGTAACCGTCGACCGTCGGCTCCCAACCTGCCTCCACCATGTCGAGTTCGACTGCGCGGGCCACAAGATCGGCATGCGCCATGCGGCGGGTCAGACCGCTGGCGGAGATGCCCGCACCATAGGGGTTCACCTTCTCATGGAGCGCGTTGATCCCGAAGCTGAGGCAATGCGCAAGCAGGGCCAAACGGCTACCTTGGTCGAGCGCGGACAAATAGTCCCAGAGCGCGGCATCGTCGCCGAGGGGCAGATCGGCCTCCCAGGCCGCGTGACGCTCGTCGACCAGCTTGGCCACCACGCTGTCCTTCAGATCGGATGCCTGCGCCGACATGTAGACGTGACGCACCGAAGCCTCGAGGCAACTGCCCGTAGCAGAGGAGGTGCGGAAGGTATCTGTCACCAGCTTCAGGAGCAGCAGCGTCAGCGCCACGTCCGGCGAGCGCCCGATGGCCTCGCGCAGCGCGAGGGTCCGGTGGGCGGTCAGTTCCATGACCAACCGCTCGGGCAACGGCTTCAGCGCTCCGTCGTCTTCCTCCTCGGACGCATCAGTGCCGACCGGTTGCCCGCCTGAGGACATGACGGTGCCTCCGGCGGAGGTCGCCGACGGTTTCCAGCCGGAACCGCAGGCATCACCCCCCTGCCCCATGGCATCCGCGCCATCACTATCCTGGACCGCGGAATCCTCGCGCGGCTCATCCTCGGGCCGGACATAGCCTCGGTAGACCGCAAGGCTGCCGTCCCGATCCAGCGTCACGAAGACACCAGCGCGCCCGACCTCGACCGGGTCATAGATCAATGGCCGCTGCTCAAGCGCCACCATTGCCATCTCGAGCTGCCCGAGCCGTGTATCGCTCTCCTCGGGGTATTCGTCCTGGCTGGAGTACTCGTCCTCCAGCGCACGATACTCGGCGAGCAGCGCCGCGTGAGACGCGCTTTCCTGGTCTGTCATCGGCGCGGGATCACCGGCCAGACGCCGCAGACCGTGGCTGTAGCCATAGGGCAGGTCGGTCGCGACCTCGATCCACTTCCAGCCTTCGGAAGCGAGCGCTTCGGCTTCAGCTTGAAGCTTCTCGGCCACCAGCCGGTCCAGAAAGGCAGGGTCCTCGAGCCAGCCACCGTCATCGCCCTGGAAGAGATCGCGCAGCACGACACCGCCCGCCGCCTCATAGGCATCGACCCCGACGAAGACCGCGCGACGATCCGAAGCTCGTACAGAGGTCTCGGTCAGCATGCGCCGGATAGCATAGGGCTCCTTATTCCAGGAGTTCTTCACCGCATCCCAGACCTGGACCTGACGCGCATGATCCGGGTTCACCGTGAACGCCATCAGCTGTTCCAGCGTCATGCCATCGTCGGCATAGACATCGAGCAGGGCAGGGGCCACGGAGGCGAGCTTCAGGCGCTGCTTCACGATTTGGGGCGTGACGAAGAACGCGGCCGCGATCGCTTCTTCGCCCTGACCCTTTTCGCGCAGGGCCTGGAATGCGCGGAACTGGTCGAGCGGGTGAAGCGCAACGCGCTGCATGTTCTCTGCGAGCGAGTCGTCTTCGGCGAGGATGTCCGATGCAGCATCCCGTACGATGCAGGGGATCGGCGCGGTCTTGGCGAGCCGCTTCTTCTTTACCAGCAGCGATAGCGCCTGGAAACGACGGCCGCCGGCCGGGATCTCGAACATCCCGGTCTCGACCCCATCGGCATCGAGCACGGGCCGGACGTTCAAGCCCTGCAGCAGTCCGCGGCGCGCGATGTCCTCGGCCAGTTCCTCAACCGAGACGCCTGCCTTGATGCGCCGCACGTTGGACTGGCTCAGCACGAGCTTGTCGAAGGAGATGTCCCGTGAGGGGGACAGGATGATTTTCTGGGCTGCTTTCGCCATCAGATTTTCTCCACGACGGGCGCCGGAAGCCACTCTCCCGATCTCACTTCCCGTCACCCCTCAAACCCCAACCTTTCTCTCTCTTCGGCGTTCTTGACCGCGGTCAAGAAGTCCAAGCTGCTTGTTCTATGCGCCCAGGATCGTTTCAAAGTATGCCTCGGGCTGCCTGATCGTTTCTCCTTTTCCCAACAGGTAATCTAAGATCACTAGAAGCCGTCCAGCGCCGGTTTTCTGGAGGCCACGCATCAGCTTTTCCTGGCGTATTCTAAGCAATCGCCCGATATCGAAGAGAACACGGTTGAGGGCTTCTCCTGTTCGAGGTGGGTCTGGAAAGAAGTCAGAGACATGTGTGAAGTCTGTCCATGACATTTTTGCAGGGTCTCGGTTCATGGAAGGCCCCGCACTGTTTTGGTCAGCGCCAGTCTGCTTTGCCTGCTCGTCTTTCTTAATAGATTCTTTTTTTATGGACTCTATCTGCCGGTCATTTTGTCCGTTTCTGGCGGACATTTCGCGCATGCTAGCATCGCTGTGGGCTTGGTCGTGTGCAGGGACTTCGTCTATGGGCACGCTTGAACTCTCGCACTCTCCGTAGCTCTGCGCGGCCTTGGCTCCGAGTTCGCGGAGATCAGCGATGATCTGCAAGATTGCATCAACCGTGAGGGTTGCTCGTCGAAGGATGTTCCTGATCGTTCCGAGTGAGGACAATCGCGCTTCGTCGAGGCGCTGGTCCTGAAGGAGGGATGCGCGCAGTGCTAGTGCTTCTGCCCTGAGGGAGCGAAGGCGTTCACGCTTCTCCGCAACCTTCAACGCTTCGGCCGCCAGTGCGTCGTGGTTCTGTATCAGTGGGTTCAAGTCGATCCCAAACGCGTCCCGGATGATGCCGCCATACCTCAGGGGGAAGCGTTTGCCGTTTGCCGAGTTCTTCCGGTCGATGAGGCCGGCTGCGTCAAGACGGCCCAAGCAGCGACGTAGGGTCCTCTCATCGACGCCGTTTGCGCGCTCAGACAAGGAGGCGTTGGAGGGGAACACAACGGTAAGTTTGGGTGGGGTCTCACCATTTGTGGTTTGTCGATCACGGGGAAGAAAGCTGATCAGGGCCGTCAAGACTGTGATGTCGTTGCTCGTCAGGCCAAGTTCTTTCCGCAGGGCGCGTACCGGTCCCAGAAGTTCGTAGATAGTAGGGCAGGCAATAGCTCTCGGTTCCGCCATGGCGGTTCGTGTTTGGGTTACATGTCTCATGGTGTTTCGGAAGAAAAAGCTTCCCCGGTCACCGCGAGCGGTGTTGAACTCGATTCGTTTTGAGGGTATCAATCAGGTGTCGAGACTGATTGAGGCCCTTCGGAAGCACCGCTTTCGGGGGGTCTTTCCTTTTCTAGCCGGTCCTCCTTTCGTTTTCTGCTCGTTGCTCTTGATGTCTTGACCGCGGTCAAGACACGGGGTCGTCACTCTGGGCCATCTTGACCGCGGTCAAGAAGCTCGCTGATCAGCTTCCGGATGGCGTCTTCAACGCGCGGGGCAAGGTCAGGGTCCACATCGATGGTGATGCGATTGCCCTTGCGGCCGATCTTCACGCGCTCACCTTGCTCAACCTTGGGTGTAGTCGCGTTGGTGGCCGTAAGCAGCGTAACCGCTGCGTCAAGTCGGTCTGGGCCTGGCAAGTTGCGGGGGATTTCACGGGCAACTTCTCTGGCTCTCGCGACGTCCTTCTCGCACAGCCTGAAAAGCTTCTCCCAGACTCGCCGACCAACGCCGTGTGCAGGTCCGATAGCTTGGATCAGCTCCATCGGAATGCCGGTTGCGATACGGTTCATCCGCGAGACGAGCGACTCGTCGATCTGAAGTGCCCGATAGGCGATGGTCTGTGCGTTCTTGCGTGTCTCGTCAGTTTTACCAAGTTCCCGAATGATCCCAGCGACGAACAGGGCCCTCTCGATAAACGAGGGGTCTTTGCGGGCATTGTTTTCCACGCCTTGAGCGATCAGAGCTTCCTCTTCGGTCATCTCCATGACCGTCGCACGCACCTTCTGACCAAGCTCACGACAGGCGAGAAGACGGCGGCGCCCATAGACGATCTCAAGTGCTCCGTCCTGGGTTCGGCGGACAAGAATGGGAACCTTTTGCCCATGTTCCCGGATTGAGGAGACAAGTTCTTCTAGGCCATCGCTCGGATCGATACGGTCCATGACCGCGGACATCCGCACGGTGCTCGGGTCAATCAGGCGCGTGGCGTGTTTGTCTTCTTCGAGCACAGATGCCTGCGCACGAGCGACTGTCGGGCTCGTGCGCTTCAGATCGAGATCCGCACCTTCGTCCGGCGTTGCGGTATTGCCCATCGCGTTCTTGAGTGAGTCCCCGAAGACCTTACGCGCCATGGCTACGCCCCCACGCCTTGAGGATTTCGCGTTCGACTTCGTCGGTCACGCGCGAAACGGACTCGATCGCACGCTCGTAGGTTCTGCGGTTCACGTCGCGAGGTTCGACCTCAAAGATGCTCTGCTGGGTGTTTGCGGCATCACCTACCGCTGTCGACTTCAGGAACTCGGCAGGGAGGACCGCATCGCCAAGGACCGTCCGAAGCAGAGACGAGATCTGGACCTGTGGACCGTCGGTGTTCTCGTAGCGGGTGATCAGCACCCGCACGAAGTTCAGGCCGTGCTCGGGAGCATGCGCCTCGACGACGCCCATCAGGTTGCTCGCCATGCCGAGAAAGCTTGCCAGAGACATGACGTCAAGCATGGATGCGTTGAGCGGGATCAGGACCCCAGTGGAAGCAAAGAGGGCGGAGATCACCGAGAAGTTCAGCTGCGGCGGCGTGTCGAAGATCACCACATCATATCGGTTCAAGACAGGCTCAAGCGCTTCACGGATCCGACTGTGGAACGTGGTGGCACCGTGTCTGAAGCTCAAAGCGACCTCAAACTCGTACTCCATGATGTCCATGGATGCCGGAATCAGATCCACTGTCGGGAAGTTCGTTTTTCGAATGATATCTGAGGCGGGCAGGGGCCCCTCGGATCGGATCAGATCGTAGGAGGTCGGCATGTCCGGATCGAGTTCAGGGGTAACCCCGAACAGGTTTGTCAGACTTGCCTGGCTGTCGAGGTCGATAAGCAGGACCCGATAGCCGCGCAGGCCCAGAAGCTGACCAACATGAGCAACGGTCGATGTTTTCGCGCTGCCGCCCTTCAGGTTGAAGATCGTCACGACCTGGCACGGTTCGCCGGCTCTTCTGTGAGGGTGCTCATCGGGCTTGATCCTACCCGTCTCAAGAAGGACGCGTTGGGCTTCGACCATGTCCTCGGCAGAGAAGCTGCGGCGGTTGCCACCCTCGAGCAGGCCTTCCGGAAAACCTTCGAGATTTGACACATGATGGCGGAAGGTGTTCTGGTTGATCCGAAGCAGATCGGCTGCTTCCCGCATCGCGAAGCGACGGAGACCCTTCTGGGCATCCGGTGGGAACGTCTCCTGCGCATGTTCACGCAACCGGCTACCGAGCCGCTTGGACATTACATCGAATCTTTGGGAGGCCCGTATCCCGCTCATCACTGCCCTCAAGTCTTTATTGTTTTGTAGACCTTAACAGTTTTGGTGAGTAAATCCAGTCCAAACCGTTGAGCTGCCTAGGGGCGTTGAGACGGCGAATTTCTGACGAGAAAAAACCTTGAAGTATCAGCGTCTTGGGCAACCTTGTTCGTAGAGCACTTCAACAGTTCGTAGCCCGCGATGTCGTGGCCACAACATGTATTGTCGACGCCTACGTAACGCAGATCTGCAGAATCGTGCGACCGATTCCCGCGACTTCACTCTAGCAGCCCCAGCCTCTCGGCACGCTCTAGCAGCATCTTCACGGATGACGGCTGCCAGCTTGTCCGCCCGCGGGGCGTGCGCTCGCGCATCGCCTCCAGCCGGGAGCAGATCGCCTGAAGCGTGATGTCGGGGTCCGCGCCCTTGATGGCGGCGACGATGGCGGGCAGGCGGTCGTCGGTCTCGCGGCGGTCGGCGCGGGCGAGCACACTCTCGGGCAGAAAGCCGTCGCGGACGTAGGCGCTAACGGCGCGCAAAAGCCGGCTTTGCGTCCATTGGCGCTCGCGGGGCAGGGGGCCGTTGACGATGCGCACCACGTCTTCCCAGGCCAAGTTGGGGCGCAGGCGACGGACATGGGGAACCCAGTCCTGCGCCGTCTCATTCAGCCGCTCCATGTAGCCGTCCTGCCGGGCCAGCCTCACCTTGCGCAGCGCCGCCGGATCCCGGACGCGCAGGCCCGGATTGCCGCCAACCCGGCCTTTGGTTCGTGCGCTGGCCAGGCCGGCCTTGGTGCGTTCGCGGATCAGGGCGCGCTCAAACTCAGCTGCGGCACCGAGGACCTGGAGGGTGAACTTACCCTGCGGGGAGGATGTGTCGATCGGGTCCATGAGCGAGCGGAAGAAAGCGCCCTTGGCCTCCAGCCGTTCGATCACCTCGAGGAGGTGGGAGAGCGACCGCGCCAGACGGTCGATGCGCACCACCACCAGCTTGTCGCCCTTGCTGATCCGCTCCAGCACCCGCGCCAGCACGGGCCGCGCGCGGTTCCCGCCCGAGGCCTGCTCCTCATGGATCTCGACGCAGCCTGCGGATTCCAGGGCCTGCGACTGGGGCAGGGGGGTCTGATCCTCGGTTGAGACGCGCGCATAGCCGATCAGGGGCATGAAAACAGGCCGTTTGCAGTTTCCGATAGCGCCAATAAACGACCGTTTGTAAACGAATGCAAGAGCGTGCTCTGTGGCACTGCTCATCAGAAACCCCTTAGTTTGCATAGGCTGAGCGCGATCAGAGAGTTCTGGCAGACCGTGCCGCGCGCATGCAATATAAGGAGCGCGGGCGCATTCCGACAAAACCCTTGGGTAAAAAGCAAAATTCCAGTATTTTGCACATATGAAGCCTCAAGTGCCTGCCTTTCATGATGAATCGGACGCTCTCTTCCTCGACGCTGAGGAGGTGGAACAGTCGTCCGAAGACGATCTTTGGTTCCTGCCCGGTCCGATGGAAGAGGAGCCGGATTACTTGCCACCAGGACCACGGGCCGAACTGCGTGAAGGCGAGGTCCTCGACGATTGGCGGAAAGCAGAGGCAGGTCATGCCGCGCGTCTTGCCCGTGTGGCCGGTCGCGTCGGCGCGCTGGACGACCGCCTGAAGCGCAGCCCGGAAGGATGGCGGCACAGGCTTGCCCTGATCGAGGCTGCCGACCTCAGCTGGTTCGCGGGTGACCGCATTGGCCCGGATCGCATTGCTATTTGGATATCCATGCGCCTGTCAGGCGTTCAAGAGGACCCCGCAGCACTGGCGCGTGTCGGTTGGGCGGTACGTCGTCTGACAGGGGGACCAGGCCCAGAGGTGGACCTTTCTGCCTTCCTCGATCGTCGCGATCCCGAGAACATGGTCGATGACGCCGAGCCTTTCGCGGATCGCGCGGGCGGTTGGCTGAACCTGATGGCGCAAGCCGCCGAGCTGCACCCGATAACCCGTGCCTGCGCGGGTTATCACCTCTGGAGCCTTGCGGGCCTTGGGCAGCAGGGCGATCGAATGGAAGCGGCAGTCACGGCCGCGCGGATCGCGGCCAGCGAGGGCAAGGGAGCAGTCTTTGCACCTCTGGCCATGGGTGGGGCAGGGGGGCTGCGCGCTGGCGGCCCACCCGCTGATCGTTTGGCGCGTTGGCTTGAGGGGATGGAGACGGCATGTCTGACAGCAATGCGGCACCTAGACGATGTCGAAGCATGGTCAGCGCGGGCGGAAGCCGAAATGACACCGCTTTCGGGCAAGACCCCGCGCGCCTTGCGCGCTGTGCTTACCGAATGGCCCCTTGTCTCTACCCCGATGGGCGAGGTCCTGACCAACGCTAGCCGTGCCGCCGTTCAACGCAATATTGCCTGGATGGAAGCGCGAGGCCTGATCCGCGAGGTGACCGGCCAGGGGCGATTCAAGATATGGGTAGCGGCACGATCTTGAATCTTCCAGTTCGATGCATGGGAGCTTCAAGAGTTCGGGAAGTTCGTGTCATAGTTTTCAGTTTCCAGAAATCGCGTCGAGCACCGGACAGTTGGGGACTTCGGCGCCAGAACACCTGGATGCCGTTGCAGCGAGGACGGATTCGATCCGCCGGAGATCCGCGATCTTCGCCCGCACGTCCGCAAGGTGACGTTTTGTCCGCTCCTTGACCTCGGCGCAGGTCGGCGCGGCACCATCGTCGAGCCCCATCAGCCCGCGAATGTCCTCCATCGAGAACCCGAGCTCGCGGGCGCGCAGGATGAAGCGAAGGCGCGTGGCGTGTGCGGCGGAATATATCCGGTAGCCTGCGGCGCTGCGCGGCGGGTCGGGCAGCAGGCCGGTTTTCTCGTAATAGCGGATCGTCTCGATGTTGCATCCGGTCGCCCGGGCCAGGTCGCCGCGTGTTAAGCTGCTCTCGCTTTCGTGATCGATCATGGGGGTTTTCCTCTTGAGCCTGTAGCTACTACAGACCCTACACCCATCGTCAACCACAGACGAAAGGTGCGCGACATGGCGCTGACAGACGACAGAACTGACACCTCAGCAGCGGATCGCCCCGCCCGAAAGGGCTGGCTTGCGGCGGGCGGGGTGATGGGCGCCTTTCTCGCCTCGGCCTGCTGTGTCGGACCATTGGTGCTGCTGACCCTCGGTATCTCGGGGGCCTGGATCAGCAACCTGACGGCGCTGGAGCCCTTCAAGCCGATCTTCGCCGTGATTTCGCTCGGCTTCATCGGGGCGGGATTCCGGCAGGTCTATTTCCGCAAACCGACCGTCTGCGAGCCCGGTTCCTACTGCGCGCGCCCATCCTCGGCGCGCATCACCAAGTCCGCTCTCTGGACCTCCCTGATCCTCGTCCTCGCTGCACTCACCATCGACTGGTGGGCTCCGCTTCTCTACTGATCTCGAAAGGACACCCTCATGAAGACGATCCTTGCCCTTGTTCTGTTCGGCCTGACCGCCACAGCACCCATCACGGCCATCCCTGCCGTCGCGCAAACCGTCGCCGCCGAGCAGACCCTCACCTTCGCGGTGGACAATATGACCTGTGCGCTGTGTCCGGTCACCGTGAAGCGCGCGATGGAGGGCGTCGAAGGCGTGCACGCGGTCGAGATCGACTTCGAGGCGCGCACCGCTACTGTCGTCTTCGACACCGCCGCGACCAGCGCAGAGGCGATCGCCACCGCGTCGGCCAATGCAGGCTACCCGGCGCGCGTCTCGGGTTGACGGGATGACCGAGCGGACAGACCGCAAGCTGATTGCAACAGGTGTCGTCGGCACCGTCATCGCAGCGCTCTGCTGCTTCACGCCGATCCTGGTCGTTCTTCTCGGCGCCGTGGGCCTGTCGGCCTGGCTGGGTTGGCTCGACTATGTGCTGCTGCCCGCGCTGGCGTTTTTAATCGGCCTAACCATCTATGCCGTCTGGCGGCGGCAGCGGCGCAGGGCATCTCAAGAAAATGGATGAGTTCATGAAATTCGAAACCAAGGCGCCCACGGGCGATTTCGACCTCGCCGTGATCGGCGCCGGATCGGCTGGCTTCTCCGCCGCGATCACCGCCGCCGAGGGCGGCAAGCGCGTCGCGCTGATCGGGCATGGGACCATCGGCGGCACCTGCGTGAACGTGGGCTGCGTGCCCTCCAAGACGATGATCCGCGCTGCGGAAGCCCTGCACAGTGCGCAGTCGGCGCATCGTTTCCCGGGCCTCAGCGGAGAGGCGCAGGTCGCCGACTGGTCGGCGCTGGTTGCGGCCAAGGACGATCTTGTCGCTACACTGCGCCAGAAGAAGTACGCCGATCTGCTGCCGGGCTACGAGGGTGTGACCTATCTCGACGAGGGTCCAGGCCGTCTCGTCCCCGGCGGGGTCGAGGTCGGCGGGCGCAGGATCACGGCTCCCAAGGTGATCGTCGCCACCGGCGGTCGACCGGCCAGGCCCGACATCCCTGGGGTCCGGGACGTACCAACGCTCGACAGCACGTCGCTGCTGGATCTGGACCAGTTGCCCGAAAGCCTGATCTTCCTCGGCGGCGGCTATATCGGCGTGGAGCTGGCGCAGATGATGGCGCGGATGGGCACGCGGGTTACCATCGTCTGCCGTTCGCGCCTGTTGCCGCGCACCGAGCCGGAGGTGGCGCAAGCGCTCACCGAGGTCTTGCGCGCCGGGAGTGTCACGGTTCTTGACGGCGCAACCTATCACGCCGCGCGGCGCGACGGAGACCGTGCGGTGCTGACCGTGACGGTGAATGGCGCGGAGCGCGAACTGACGGCCGACCGCCTCGTCCTGACGACGGGGCGCGCCGCCAACACCGAGGGGCTGGGCCTCGCGGAGATGGGCGTCGAGACCGACGCACGCGGTGCGATCCGGGTTGGCGACGACATGCAGACCACAAAGCCCGGGATCTTTGCCGCGGGTGACGTCACGGACCGCGATCAATTCGTTTATATGGCCGCCTATGGCGCCAAGTTGGCCGCCCGCAACGCCGTCATGGGCGGGGCCGAACAATACGACAATGCGGCGATGCCCTGGGTGGTGTTCACTGATCCGCAGGTCGCCGGGGTCGGGCTGACTGAGGCGCAGGCGCGCGCGGCGGGTCATGACGTCAAGACCAGCGTGCTGACCCTCGACAACGTGCCTCGCGCGCTTGCCGCGCGCGATACGCGCGGGCTGATCAAGCTGGTCGCGGACCGGGCGACAGACCGTCTGCTTGGCGGCGTGATCATGGCGCCGGAGGGGGCAGACAGCGTGCAGACGCTGGTCATGGCGCTTAAGATCGGTATGACGACGAAGGCACTCGGCGAGACGATCTTCCCCTATCTGACAACGGTCGAGGGGCTGAAACTCGCCGCGCAGACTTTCGACAAGGATGTCGCGAAGCTGTCGTGCTGCGCTGGATGAAACGAGCAGATTTATCCAGCTTGGACCCTCAAGCGTGTCTAAGACGAGCAAGGCAGGCGAAATGACCCCACTTTCGGGCAAGACCACGCGCGCCTTGCGCGCCGTGCTTACCGAATGGCCCCTTGTCTCTGCCCCGATGGGCGAGGCCCTGACCAACGCTAGCCGTGCCGCCGTGCAACGCAATCTCGCCTGGACGCAAGCGCGAGGCCTGATCCGGGAGGTGACGGGGCAGGGGCGGTATCGATTGTGGCGCATGTGAGCAACCAAATGGGCACCACCAGGAGCGTTTTTGCACAAGTAGAGACAAATGGCAGTAAAGGTTCGCTGAGCACTATTGCACGGGTTGCGGCAAAGTTAAAAAGCGGTGCTTGGGGTAGGTCAGGGGCGTCCTGATACCGGATGCGAAGGGGTGACAATTAAGCTTATTGTGCAAAACTCGATGGATCTGGGCCTGATGCTGATCACGGACTAGATCCCCAGCTGCAGGAATATTGACAAGATCTTCGCCAGTCATCTGACCGCACAATACAACAAGGGCCAGTATTCCAACGAATAACCGGTGCGCATGTCAAAATCATGAGGACCGTGAACGGGATCGGCTACCCGAATGGGTTTTCCGGTGGCATCGATCGATCGGTTGAGAAATAACAGCGTCGATTTTTGCTATGACATTGGTGTAATAGACCCACCTGAAAGGCTATCCTTCCTTGACATGATTGCTCCTAAATCAGATAGTTCGCGTATGGGGATTGCGAGCTCCCCACGAGGCGCCAGCCGAAGATCGCGTTCCATACCACCCGCAAGACGGAGGAACGCACATGCCTGCGCCCAATGCCATTTCGTTCGAAAAGCTTACCCGCATCATCGGAACCCCCCGCGCACCGCTCCTGCTCGACGTGCGATCCGAAGAGGATTTTGCCGCTGATCCACGGCTGCTCCCTGGCGCCACCCGGATCGACGATCAGACGCTCGCCGACCTCGCGCCACAACTCGGCGGCCAGTCGTCGATCGCTGTCTGTCAAGCTGGCCACCGCCGCAGTCAGGGTACCGCCGCCTGGCTGCGCGCCGAGGGTTGCTCCTCGGAATATCTCGAGGGCGGTTTCGAGGCATGGCGCTCTGCCGGGTTGCCGCTGATTGATCGGGCTAAGTTGCCCGCGCGCGATGCGCAGGGTCGCACCATCTGGGTCACGCGCTCGCGGCCCAAGATTGACCGCATCGCGTGTCCCTGGCTGATCCGGCGCTTTCTCGATCCCCGCGCGATCATCCTGTTCGTCGCGCCTGCCGAGGTGGAGGGCGTCGCCGAACGATACAATGGGTCGCCCTTCGACATCGAAGGTGTGTTCTGGAGCCACCGGGACGACCTCTGCACCTTCGACGTCATGCTCGCCGAGTTCGGCCTGACCATTCCTGCCCTCGACCGGCTCGCGACAATCGTGCGCGGCGCTGACACTGCGCGACTCGACCTCGCGCCCGAGGCGGCCGGCCTGCTTGCCGCATCGCTCGGCCTGTCACGTATGTATTCGGACGATCTGGAGCAGTTAGAGGCCGGAATGTTGCTATACGACGCCTTCTATCGCTGGGCGCGGGATGCAACTGACGAAACACATAATTGGCCCACCAACAAGCCGAAGGCAGACTGATGCAGGACCGCACATATCCAACGCTGACCGAGGCTACTCGTATATGGGCCCGTATCGGTCTCTTGAGCTTCGGCGGTCCAGCTGGACAGATCGCGCTTATGCACCGCATCCTGGTCGAGGAGCAACGCTGGCTTGGCGAGAAGCGGTTCCTCCATGCGCTTAACTATTGCATGTTGTTACCAGGCCCGGAAGCGATGCAACTCGCGGTCTATATTGGCTGGCTGATGCACCGCACGCTCGGCGGCATCATCGCGGGCGTCCTGTTCGTGCTGCCCGGCGTCATCGCTATCATGGCGCTCAGCTGGATCTATGCGCTCTACGGCAATGTCGGACCGATCGAGGCACTGTTCTTCGGGCTCAAGGCGGCAGTGCTGGCCATCGTGGTGCAGGCGGTCATCCGTATCGGATCGCGTGCCCTGAAGAACGGCGCGATGGTCGCCATCGCCGCCGCTTCGTTCGTGGCGATCTTCGGTTTCGCAATTCCGTTCCCGCTTATCATCCTCATTGCGGGTCTGATCGGGTTCTTCGGTGCGCGTGCGGACCTGCCCGCATTCCACGGCGGCGGCGGACACGGCAAGGTGGGCAAGGTCCAAGTCAACGACGCCGAAACCCTGTGTCGCGTAGCCCTTAAATGGGGTCATCCTCAATTTGTGTGGTGCAGAGGAAGCATTCGGGCCCTGAGCAAGTTCGGGCCGGCTCGCCCATACATCGCGCGCTTCAAGGTCTTCAATCGGTTGATCTGGCCTTCGGCTTGACCATTGCTCCACTCCATTTCGATCGCATTCCTGACCGCATCAATGTCTCTGTTCAAGGTTCGGGCGAACCGCACGATGGGCGCCAGGTCCGTTTCGATCGCATCGTCGATCCAGGCGGGCAGCGGGTCTGCTTTTCGACCACGCAAGATGCCATTGAAACGCATGGCGAGGCGCCGCATTGTTGTGAAGGCAGGCGAGCCTTCCTTGAGAACTTCGACTTTTCTCGCCTGTTCCAAGGTGAACTTTCCTCTTGGTTTGATGCAGAGTGCGGCCGCGATAACCGGGGAAATCGCGTGCCCGGTTTCCGGGTCCCGGACCGGTGCAAGGATCTGATCTTCCTTGATGGGTCCCTCCTGTTCCTGTTTTTCGGCTCTGCGCCATCCGGCCAAGAGCCGCTGCAAGTTTGACAGGCTGCCCTCGTAACCACGTTCTTGGATCAAAGGGAGCAGTGCATTGCCGCTGCGAATACCGTTCTCCCAGCGTTGCTTCAGGTACTCTTCAAAATACCATGCAGACGAGCGTTTGAGGACCGCGCGCTTTCGGTCCGGTGGCGTCTCGAACTGCAGCCATTTCGCGACGCTACGTCGGGGAAACCCCGTCCTCCGCCCGATCTCGCTGCACGTCAGCCCTTGCTGCCGAAGTGCCCGAATTGTCTCGTATATCTCCTCGCGAGACTTGCGGTGCGCAAGACGTGACTTCAGAAGGTTACTGGCCGTGCTGATGTTGTCTGCATCGGAGAGCAATGCTCTGCCAGTCGCGCGACCGTGCAAGTTCATTTGCTCCTCGATTGCCATGCGAAGGTTCTGCACGATATGAAACCGGTCGGCGACCTGTTCCGCCTGCGGCGCTCCTTTTCGGGCGGCTTGGGCGTAGAGACCGCAGCGATCCCGGCTTATGACTTCCACCTCAGGATGACGCCTTAGCCAGTCGGTGCATGTGACGACATCACGATCTTCGAGAACATCGATGACGGCGCGACGCTCGAGGTCGATGATGATCGTCCCGTAGTTCTGCGACTTTCGCCAACTCCAATCATCGATCCCGATGATCCGTGCGCGTGGTGGAACAACTTGAGCTGCGCGTAGCAACTGTCGGAGAATAGTATCGTCACTGACCCGGATACCCAGTCGCCGCAAGAGCCGTTCAGCTGGGGTGCCGCCAGCGGCGTGCGCCACATGGCCTAAGAGTTGCGCCTGTCGAGACGTCCGGCGCGCATAAGGGGTCGCCACCGCCGCCTCGCGATCGGAGAACGTGCGGCGGCGGCAATCCGAGTTCAAACATCGCCATCGACAAACCCTGAGCTCGATCCAAACCGCTTGGCCCTGAGCAGGAAAATCCTCGATCCGCCGGCACCTCCAACCATGTCGCTGTCTTGAGGGCGTCCCGCACTCAGGGCAGGTGCCATTCGGAGCCAGTCTGCCAGATACGACCCATGCACCCGTCTCAGACTGGCGGACCTCACCAACCTCCACGTTGGCGGTTGGAGCCCAATGCTTCTTCGATACCACGGCCTGATCCCTTCAATCTGTGAAGCTCAGTCAGACCGTGACACACAAATTGAGGATGACCCGATTTAAAGGCAACGCGACACCTCGGGCGTGATCTCGGGCTGGCTGGTGCGGCGATGGGCCAGGCCGAGGGCGCCGGCAACCTCTGCCGCGCCACCCCCGGCCGCAGCCATCAGCGCCGCGAGCCCCTGCACCGGGTTGCCCGACCAGGCGATGACCACACCATCAACCCGGCCGTCACCCGCAAGATAGGCTTCTGCCGGGATGATGAGGTTGCCATCCGGACCGATCTCACCTGCAGACCGGGCCAGCGACAGCGGGCCGTCCCGGTCCGCGATCATGGTGCCGGCGTTCAGCATCGGGTTGTAGATCGCGCCGTCGCCCGCGCGGGCCATCGTCACGACGCCCGGCTCGAACCACAGGTCGGCCGCGCGTGCCAGATACCAGCGCCCCGAAAGCAGGAACGTCACCGGCTGGCCGGCCCGCACGTCCAGCGGCAGTGTCTGCCACGGCTGGGCATCGGGCGTCAGCGCAAAGGGCAAGATCTGGCCCAGAGACGCCCCGCCGGCGGTCTCGAACAGTCGCAGGATTTCGGTCGTGAAATCCTCGCCTAAGGGCGTTTCCGCATCGGCCCGCGATAGCCCGCCAAGGCCAAGGGCGAGGGCCGCGGCAGCTCCCTGCAACAGCGCGCGGCGGCTGGTGAGATGTGTCGCGTCGGGGTGATGAAACTGGCAGGCGCAGGGCATTTGAACCTCTTGGTCGACAGGAAGAACGGCTTCGCGGCTAGTTGGTCAGACCGTCGGAAAGCGCGAGGACCGCGTCCCTTGAGCCATGGTCGGCAGCGCGCTGCATCCAGTGCCGGGCCGCCTCGGGGTCGGCCTTGGTGCCGATGCCCTTGGCGAGCGCGACGGCATAATGATACTCGCCCATAGAATAGCCGGTCTCTGCGGCGCGCCGCAGCCAGCCTGTTGCCATCGCCGGATCCTTGGGCACGCCCGAGCCGTTTTCATAGGCGTGTGCCAGAAGGATCATCGAGGGGGCATTGCCGCTTTCGGCGCAAAGCGTCATCGCCTCGGCGGCCGCGACGTGATCCTTGCCGCCACCCTTCTGCACCTCATAGGCGATCCAGCACAGGGTGCCGACGCGGTCGGGGTGCACCGCGATATTCTCGGCCAGACGGGAGATACCGCCCTCTTCGGGGTTCAGGATCCCGAACTCATCGGCCGCCAGCGGCGCGGCGGGCAGAAGCAAGAGGGCGGCAGTCGCGGCAGATCGGAACATGGCGGTTCTCCTGAAGGTGATGCCCAAGGCTAGGGCGCGAGGCGCCGCCGTGGGTCAGCCCGGTGTCAGGAGTTTGTAAGATCATGACGTGGCGTGTCGTTGTAGCGATAGCCGACACCGCGCACCGTTCCGATAATCGCAGGGGCGGCGGGATCAGCCTCGATCCGGTGGCGCAGAGCCGAGATATACTGGTCGAGGGCGCGGCTGTTCGGGAAATAGTCGCGTCCCCAACATTCGTCGAAGAGGCGGTCGCGGCTGACCGGGCGCCCGGCCTCGGCATGAAGCAGGCGCAGGATCGCCACCTCGCGCAGCGTCAAGGCAATCTCGGTGCTGCCGCGCCGGGCGCAAAGCCGCGCCGGATCGACCAGAAGATCGCCCATGCGGAAGGGCGCCTCGGCGTTCTGGCCCTGTCCGGCCCGGCGCGCCATCGTGGCGACACGGGCGAGGAGTTCGGCGGGATCGAAGGGTTTTGCCATGTAGTCGTCGGCGCCCCTCTCCAGCCCTGTCGCCTTGTCGAAGGGCTCTCCGCGGGCGCTCAGGATCAGGATCTGCGCCGCCGGGGCGCGCGCCCGGATGTACCGGCAAAGGCGCAGCCCGTCGAGCCCCGGCATCACCACATCCAGCAGCACCAGCGGGAACGGCGCGGCATCGAAGAGATCCCGCGCCTCCGTCCCGTCGGACGCCGTCTGGCACTGATAGCCCTCGGCCATCAGCAAGGTGGAAAGCCCTTCGCGCAGCCCGGCATTGTCTTCGGCGATCAGGACGCGCATCGGGGCCCCTCGCCGCCGGGCCGGACCGGCAGGTAAAGCCTTGCGGTGCAGCCCGCGGGGCCGGCCTGCCAGATGAAGTGCCCGTTCGAGGCGGCGGCTATCCGGCGGCAGGTCGCAAGGCCAAGGCCGAACCCCTGCACCGGGGCGGCCGTCCCCGTCCCGGGTCCGGTGTCCGCGAGATCAAGGTGGAACATCCCCTCGACCACCCGCGAGCGCAGCGTCAGCGCGGTGCCGGGCGCATACGAGCCGACGTTGTCCAGCAGGTTGCTGAGCACCTTGTCCAGCGCGCTGATATCGACCCGAACGCCCCCGCCTGCACCAAGGTCGAGATGCGGCGCCCGCGCGAGGCCGAGAAAGGGCAGCCGCCGTGCCACAAGGCTCCGGATCGCCTGATCCGGATCGCCGTCCGGGCCGGCACCGCCGGGCGGGGCGAGCGCCACATCAAGCGCGGTATCGACAAGGGTGCTCAGGGCCGCAGCCTCGTCGGCGATGATCTGCGCCTGCCGGACCTGCCCGCCGGGAACGCCATCGCCCCGGGCGATCAGTGCCGCAAACAGGCGGATGTTGGTCAGCGGGGTGCGCAGTTCATGCGAAAGCTCCGCAAGAACCGTGCGGCGATAGGTTTCGGCGCCGACCTCTGCCCGGTGGGCCAGCCACAGAAGCCAGATCGCCAGCGCGGTTGCGCCGAGCGCGGGCAGCAGCAGCACGACGACGCCGGGCCAGTCGCGCGCCGGCGCGCCCGGCAGGTCCGCGACCACCGCCATTCCCTGAAACGGGGCGGAAAGCGGCGCGCGGACCTGATCTGCCGCCGTGTCCTGCAGCGCGGTCAGGCCGAAGGCGCTAGCCTCGGGCAGCAAGGCCTCCGGCTGGAAGAACAGGCACATCTGCAACCGCCCGGCCGGGCCGCAGGCCGCAACCGGCGCCGCAGTTTCTGCCGCCGCAAGCGGGACCACCCCGCCCCAGCCGATTGGTTCGGCGCTACGCCGGGCCTCGGTCAATGCCGCCGTCGCCTGTTCCATCAGGCGGGCCTCGGCGTAGATCGGCAATTCCTGCGGCTGCGGATAAAGCCGCTGGCCCTCTGCATCGAACAGCGCCACCATCGCGAGGTCCGGTTCCCCAAGGTAGGCACTGCGCAGCCCTTCAGGGCCGCGCGTGGTGTAGCCAGCCGCCATCAGCGCGATCAGCGCACGGGCACGGGCATCGGCGGTGACCGCGATGGTCGCAGCCTGACCGTCAACGACCGCCTGCCAGTGCCGCCGGTGTTCCTGCGCGGCGGCGACCGCCTCGGTCTCGGACAGCCGCACTCCGAAGAGGACAAGCGCGACCATGGGCACGAGCGCGGAAAGCGCAGCCGCGATGCGCCCCATCCGACCGTTGACGACCGATGGCCACGCCATTTTCGCCCCCCTGCACGCCGACCCAAACATAGCGACGGCCTCCAGGGTCAAGGAATTGCACTTAAGTCGCACCGCCATGTTATGTCACTCGACCGGCAGCGCCCGGCCGTTTGTTCCCGAGATCTGATGGCGCTTTCGACGGGTCGTGAAGCGGGCGCTGTCGAAAACGGCGGCTTGACCTGTGCGGGCCCACGGGCAGCGTGATTGCTTGTTCCCGTGCCTATCGGCACCGCAAATGCGGCATCAACCGCTGCCTCTCGCCTTGCCCGCCGCGCGTTGCAGGGCCGCCTTGCGACCGAAGACCGATACCACAACATCATGCGTGGTCACCTGCCAAATAGCTGGATTGCAGTGTCGAGAGGTTGTCGCTTAGGTCATGTTGACAAATGGCGGAGCCAGATGCGGATCGAGGTGATGTCGATGAAGGGCGTTGTTGCGTAACTTACGCCTGAGGCATGATTACCCCTTTCCCCTTTGGCATCAGGCCACGCGGACGATCTCGGCAGTGCCGAGGGCTGAGAAGCGGTTCATGAGGGCGACGCGTATCTGGATTTCTGCAGTTTGGCGGTCGGGGTCTCTGGCTGCTATGCGCTCACCGAAGGCCTTGAGGCACCGCATCTTTGCCTCGATCCGGCTTCGGACGTGGTATCCGGTCCAGCGTTTCCAGAATGCCCTGCCATAGTGCCGGGTGGCGCGCAGGGTTTCGTTTCTCGCGATCGCGGCCGGGCAGTCCTCTTTCCATGGACGCCCGTTCTTACGGATCGGGATGATAGCAGTGGCCTGCCGGTCGATGATGGCGGTGTGGCAGCGGCGGGTGTCATAGGCAGGTCACGTCCGTCACTGTGCCGATCTCCTCGCCTTCGGGGATTTGGTCCAGCAACTCTGGCAGAACGGGGCTGTCACCGTCGCTGCTGGGCGTAAACTCCACGGCGCGGATGTCGGACGTGGCGGTATCCATGGCCAGATGGACCTTGCGCCATTGGCGGCGGCCCTGCACGCCGTGCTTGCGCGCCTGCCATTCGCCATCACCGAGGAACTTTATCCCGGTACTGTCCACCAGCAGGTTCAAGGGGCCATCGGCGCGCCGATACGGGATCTGGACAGCCAGAGTTTTCTGCCGCCGACACAGGGTCGTATAGTCGGGCACGGCCCAGTCCAGGTCTGCCAACTTCAGCAAGCTGGCCACCATCCCGGTCGTTTGCCTGAGCGGCAGCTTGAACAGCACCTTGATCGTCAGACAGAACTGGATCGCGGCATCCGAGAAAACCGCAGGGCGACCGGGGCTGCCATCATGCGGCGAGAGCCAGGTCATGTCCTTGTCCAGCCAGATCAACAGCGAACCGCGCCTGCAAAGCGAGGCAGTGTAACTGGACCAGTTTGTCGTGCGGTAGCGGGCGGGGGATGGCTTGCTCATGCAACCCGTCTAACCGCATGGATTCACGTTGTGAATCCTCGACAGTCAGTGTTGTGCAACAACGCCCCGGATTACCGGAAAGCAGAAAGCTGCGGCGCCGTTGCCTTGGCGGTCTGAATACTCTTGCCAACAGGTCCAGGCTCTGTCCCTTGCCCCAGGTCAGCAAGGATCGGGCAGTCAGGCCGGTGGTCGCCACAGCAGGCGTCCGCTAGGTGGCGCAGGGTGTCGATCATCGCCTGCATCTCGCGCACCTTGCGTTCGAGACCGTCGATCTGGTCCGTTGCAAGGCGCTTCACATCCGCGCTCTGACGGGTCCGGTCGCGCCAGAGCGCCAGCAACTCCTCGATCTTCTCGACCGAAAAGCCGAGGTCTCGTGAACGGCGGATGAAGCGCAACATCTGCACTTCGGTGGCGGAATACACGCGATACCCTGACCCGGTCCGCCCTGCGGTCGGAATGAGGTTGATGGATTCGTAGTAGCGGATCATCTTGGCCGATACGCCCGAGGCTTTTGCTGCTTCACCGATATTCATGGCCATTTCTCCTTTAATTCATTGATGCGGGCGAGAACCGCCGTAGCCGTAGCGCGTTCCCGAGCACAAAGACCGAGGACAAGGCCATCGCCGCCGCCGCAAAGATCGGCGATAGCAAGATGCCAAAGCTCGGCCACAGAATGCCGGCAGCAACCGGGATCAAGGCGGCGTTGTAGGCAAAGGCCCAGAACAGGTTCTGCCGGATGTTGCGCATCACAGCCTTTGACAGCGCGATCGCGTCCGACACCGCCGTCAGTCGCCCTGTCATCAGCACGACGTCCGCCGCTTCGATGGCGATGTCGGTTCCGGTGCCGACGGCCAGGCCCACATCAGCCTCGGCCAGCGCCGGGGCGTCGTTGATGCCGTCGCCCACATAGGCGAGCGTCCCCATCGCCTTCAGCCGCTTCACTGCCGTGACCTTGCCGTCGGGCAGCACCTCGGCCACGACCTCGTCGAAACCGAGCTGGCGAGCGATGGCGTTCGCCGTGCGGGCGTTGTCGCCGGTGATCATCGCGACCTTCAGCCCAAGCGCATGCAGGGCGCGGATCGCCTGAGGCGTCGTCTCCTTGATCGGATCGGCGACGGCGAGGATCGCCGCAAGCTTGCCGTCGATGGCGGCATAGAGCGGTGACTTGCCTTCATCGCCAAGCCGTGTGGCGGCGTCAGCGAACGGGGTCACGTCGAGCCCCAGCTTCGACATGTAGCGGTCGGCGCCGACCTCGACCCGTTGCCCGCCCGCCTGGGCAAAGACGCCGAAGCCAGTGAGCGATTCGAAGGCGGTAACCTCGGGCAGGATCAGCCCATCCTCCGCTGCTGCCGCGACAATGGCTCGGGCGATCGGATGCTCCGACTTTGCCTCGACTGCCGCAACCGATGCCAGCACGGCGGCGCGGTCAAAGCCCTGGTGCAGCACCAGATCGGTCAGACGCGGCTTTCCTTCGGTCAGGGTGCCGGTCTTGTCGAAGGCCACCACCTTGACGCTTTGCAGTGCTTGCAGCGCCTCGCCCTTGCGGAAGAGGACGCCCAGTTCCGCCCCGCGCCCGGTTCCGACCATGATCGAAGTGGGCGTGGCCAGACCCATGGCGCAAGGGCAGGCGATGATCAGCACGGCAACGGCATTGACGAGGCCAAAGGTCAGTGCGGGGTCGGGCCCGAAGATCAACCAGACGGCAAAGGTCAGCGTGGCCAGCGCCATCACGGCGGGCACGAACCACATCGTCACCTGATCGACCAGTGCCTGGATCGGCAGCTTGCCGCCCTGCGCCGCCTCGACCATGCGGATGATCTGGGCCAGCATCGTCGCCTCGCCCACCGCCGTCGCGCGGAAGGTGAAGGCGCCGGTCTGGTTGATGGTTCCTCCGGTGACGGGGCTGCCTGCGGACTTTTCCACCGGCAGGGGTTCGCCCGAAATCATGCTCTCGTCGATCCAGCTTGCGCCGGTCGTCACCTCGCCGTCGACCGGCACCCGCTCGCCGGGGCGCACTTCGACCAGATCGCCGGGGCGTACCTCGGCCACGGGCAGTTCGGTGGCCACACCGCTACGGACCACGCGTGCCGTCTTGGCCTGCAAGCCCACCAGCCGCTTGATCGCCTCGGAGGTGCGGCCCTTGGCGCGCGCCTCCAGATACCGGCCGAGCAGTATCAGCGTCACGATAACTGCCGCTGCCTCGTAATAGACAAAGGTGGTGCCTTGCGGCAGGACGCCGGGCGCGAAAGTGGCGACCAGCGAGTAGCCGTAAGCGGCCGAGGTGCCGACGGCGACCAGGCTGTTCATGTCGGGGGTGAGACGGGCCAGCGCGGGAAGGCCCTTGCGGAAGAACCGCAGGCCGGGGCCGAAGAGGACGGCTGAGGTCAGGGCAAACTGCAAGTACCAGCTGTTCTGCATCCCGATGGTGTTCATCACCGCCATGTGGACCCACGTGAACAGATGCGACCCCATCTCCAGCAAGAAGACCGGGAGCGACAGGGCGGCAGCGATCAGAACGTCGCGCTTCAGCAGCGCCTCCTCCGCTGCCTTTTTCGCCGCCGTCTCGTCCGCCGCAGCCATCGCCGGGGCAGCGGCACGGGCTTCATATCCAGCGTCTGCCACTGCGCGGGTCAGCGCCGCGAGATCGGCCGATCCCGTCACGGTTGCCCGCTCCGTCGCCAGATTTACGGCAGCAGACGTCACCCCCGGCACCGACAAAAGCGCCCGTTCCACCCTCGCCACGCAGGATGCGCAGGTCATCCCTTCGATGGCGAGGTCGACGGGCCTTGTGGGCACGGCGTAGCCTGCATCCTCGACTGCCTGCACCAAAGCCGGGCGGTCGAGTGCGACGCCAGTGATCTCGGCGCGTTGGGTTGCAAGGTTGACGGATGCCGTCTCCACCCCGGGCACCGCCTTCAACGCCCGCTCGACATGCGCGACGCAGGAGGCACAGGTCATCCCTTCGACGTCGATCATCATGCGATCAGTTCCAGGGAGAGACGGCTGCTTTGCGAGCATGTTCATCGCGGGACTCCTTCCAAAGGTGCTTCCGCAACAGGAGATAGGGCTTCCCATCATGGTAAGGTCAAGGGGTAAGTTCTATTTCATCATCACGGATTTGTGGTCTTGACCTTACAACCGTGGGAACCCCTATCTAACAGAGCATGAGGCAAAACCCTGAAGGAGGCACTCATGCAGTTCCACATCGAGAACATGACCTGCGGCGGTTGCGTGCGCAGCGTCACAAAGGCCATCCAGTCGGTCGATCCGGCGGCGGAGGTCAGCGCGGATCCCGGCACGCACAAGGTCGAGGTCAAGTCGGCGGCCCCCCGCGAGCAGTTGGCCGCCGCTCTGACAGAGGTCGGCTACGCGCCCGCCTGAGAAGTTTCCAGCAACCCAACTTGGTCCTGAGGCGTTGCCCTTGGGCATGAACAACAAAAGGAAAAGTAAATGAAGAAGATTGCGATTGGTGCCGTGTTTGCCGCCATGGTTGCCGCCGGAACCTATGTCTATGCCCAGTCCGACAACATGGCCGGCATGGACCATTCCGGCATGAACATGGGTAATGACGGCATGGCGATGATGAGCCATGCGACCCTGATCCCGCCAGAACTTGCCAACGACCCGGCTACCGTCGCCAGCGCCGCCGCGATGGACAAGATGATGGCCGATATGATGGTGCCCTACACAGGCGACCCGGATATCGATTTCGCCCGGGGCATGATCCCGCACCACCAGGCGGCCATCGACATGGCGAAGATCCAGCTTGAATTCGGCACGGATCCCGGGATGCGCGAGCTGGCCGAAGCGATCATCGCGGCTCAGGAGTCCGAGATCGCCACGCTCAAGGCCTTCCTCGCTACCAAGGGCATGTAAGCTGCAATGACCTTGGTCGGCGCGGTCGGGATCGGCCGCGCCGCCTGCAAAACCTGGAACACAAAGGAGTTCGGTTCGATGGCCAGTAACGCGCAGAAACCGGACACCCCCTTACCGATGGCCGGAATGAACCATGCCGGGATGGGACATGTTGCCAAGCCCGCAGTTGATCACGCCGCAATGGGGCATGCGCCACAGGGCGGTGGTGCCCACGCAGGTCACGGCGACATGGTGTCCGATTTCCGCCGGCGGTTCTGGGTATGCCTCGTCCTGACCGTCCCGGTCCTGGTGCTGTCGCCGATGGTGCGGGACTTTACGGGGCAGGGGATGGCACCCCTGTTTGCCGCCGAAGAGTGGGTCGCGCTGGCCCTGTCTTCGATCATCTATTTCTGGGGCGGCTGGCCCTTCCTGAAAGGCGCACTTCCGGAAGTCCGCAGTGGCCGTCCGGGCATGATGACGCTGGTCGCACTTGCGATCTCGACCGCATATTTTTATTCCGCCGCCGTCACGCTCGGCCTACCTGGGGGCGAGCCGTTCTACTGGGAACTGGCCACGCTCGTGACCATTATGCTCCTCGGGCATTGGCTGGAAATGCGCTCGGTTCTCGGCGCGTCGCGGGCGCTGGAGGAACTGGTGCGCCTGCTGCCTGACACCGCGCTGCGGGTGAAGGCGGATGGCGGCACCGAGGAAGTTCCGGTGGCGGCGCTGGTCGCAGGCGACCGCGTGGTAATTCGCCCGGGCGCGAAGGTGCCGGTAGATGGCACGATCACCGAGGGCACCTCGTCGTTCAACGAGGCGATGCTGACCGGCGAGTCGAAGCCGGTCAACCGCACCACCGGCGAGACGGTGATTGGCGGCGCAGTCAACGGCGAGGGCGCGGTCACCATCGAGGTCAAAGCGACGGGCGAGGCCACCTATCTGTCGCAGGTCATCGCCATGGTGAAGGCGGCGCAGGCCAGCCGGTCGCGGACGCAGGATCTTGCCACCCGCGCCGCGACGGTCCTGACTTGGGTCGCCATCACGGTCGGCCTCGGGTCCTTTGCCTACTGGATCTGGGCAGGCGAGACCGTCACCTTCGCGCTGGAACGGATGGTGACGGTGATGGTCATCGCCTGCCCGCATGCGCTCGGCCTTGCCGTGCCGCTGGTGGTGGCGGTGTCGACCTCGCTCGCGGCCAAGAACGGCCTCCTGATCCGCGACCGCGCCGCCTTCGAGCGGGCACGAGACCTGAACGCAGTCGTCTTTGACAAGACAGGAACTCTGACCGAGGGAAGGTTTGGCGTCAGCGATATCGTCATGCTGGAGGGTGGCGACGAAGATGCGGCGCTGCGCATGGCAGCCTCGGTCGAAAGCCAGTCGCAGCATCCGATTGCGCAGGGGATCGTGGCGGCTGCAACGGGCAAGGGAATCGCTTTCCCGGCACCGGAGGGCTTGCAGAGCATCACCGGCGCGGGCGTGACCGCGCGAGTGGACGGGCAGGAGGTGGCCATCGTCAGCCCCGGCCATCTGCGCCGACAGAACACGCCCGTCACCGATCCGCGCCTTGCGGCATTGGAAGAGGCGGGCAAGACGGTGGTCGTGCTGGTCAATGACGGCAAGCCGCATGCGCTTTTCGCGCTGGCGGACATCGTTCGGGCGGAGTCGCGCGACGTGGTCGCCCGGCTCAAGGCCCGCGGTGTACGGTCGATCATGATGACGGGCGATGCGGAAGGTGTTGCAAAGTCGGTCGCCGGGGAACTGGGCCTCGACGAATACTTCGCCCAGGTGCTGCCGGACCAGAAGGCGGCCAAGGTGCGGGAATTGCAGGCGCGCGGGCTGAAGGTCGCGATGGTCGGGGATGGGGTCAACGACGCCCCGGCGCTGGTCGAGGCCGATCTCGGCATTGCCATCGGCGCAGGAACGGATGTGGCGGTGGAATCGGCCGATGTCGTTCTGGTGCGATCCGACCCGCGCGATGTCGAGGCGATCCTTGGCCTGTCGCGGGCGACCTATGCGAAGATGGTGCAGAACCTGATCTGGGCCACCGGCTACAACGTCGTCGCCATCCCGATGGCGGCAGGGATCACCTTTGGCACCGGGTTCCTGATGACGCCAGCAATCGGTGCAGTGTTCATGTCGGCCTCCACAATCATCGTTGCCGTCAACGCCCAGCTTTTGCGGCGCTACCGGGCCTAACTCATGCCGTGCAGCCCATGCGGGCTGCCGGTCATCAGAACTGGAACAATGAGGGGCGCAGCGACGGCAAGCACCAGAACGCGATCACGCCATCGCCTCAGGCGCCAACACAAGATTACAGTCAGCATCACGACCAATGCGACCTCGAACATCCCGAAAGCAGTGCCGTAAAACCGCGCGTCCCAGTAGCTGACCGGACTGCGGAACGCCCATTCCGAGGCAGGCCAGAACTGACGGCGGGCATCGTCGTGGTGGGTCAGGAAATCCGCAAGGGCATGCAGAAGACCGGCACCAGCGAAAGTGCGCAGGATCACACTCCGCCGCCAGATTGCCAACCCAAGCAGTCCGCCCCAGACCAGAAAGCTGTGATCCACCGCAAAGACCGACTGCCAGGTTTCCGAAAAGAAAAGCGTGCTGAACACCTCGTGCTCCGTCACGCCGACCACCCGGGTTGCCCACAGGACCATCGCAAACATCGGCAGGTCAGGGGCAAGACCGCCCACGAGCGCTGCGAACAAAGTCGCCGGAACCAGCGGCCTGGCGAAGAGGGCAGCCCCGATCAGCATGTGCGACGGCGTGTTCATGGCGTCAGCATACCGGGACCGGCATGGATATCTCGTCTTCCGCAATCTGGCGAAGAAGCGCGTAGGGAATTGCGCCGTTCAGGACGGTTCGTCCCACCACAAGGCCCGGCGTGCCGACAAACCCGAACATGTCGGCAAGCGCCCGCGTCCGGTCGAGGTCCGCCTGCACGTCGGGCGATGCCATGTCGCGGGCGAGCCGGTCAACATCGAGACCTATGTCCGCCGCCACGCGAAGGACCGAGGCTTCCTCGGCAACGAGCGGCGTTCGCATGAAGCGACGGCGCAGTTCCTGCTGCTTGCCTTGCCGTGCAGCCGCGATCGAAGCGCGCGCGGCAAGCTCGGAGGGTGGCCCGAAAATGGGAAGTTCATGCTGAACCAGCCGGAACGAGGTAGGATACTCGGCCACCAGGGTATCGAGGTCGCGCTCCAGCGCACGGCAGTAAGGGCAACGGAACTCGCTGAAATAGGCAATCGGCACAACGTCCTGCCGACCACCGGTGCCAAAGAGAGCAGGGCAGGGGTCGGCACGCATGGCATCGGCGCGAGCGCGCCTCACGTCGGCATCTCCTGACGCCGGATCAAGCCCGACTAGGGCCAAAGTTGCACCGGATGTCGGGCCACCGCTTTCAAGACGGCGAAACGGCGGCAGATCCGCAAGGAAAACATAGCGCGGGCCTCGCCCCGCGAGACGATCCCAGGGCAGGGCCCGCAGACCATAGATCAGCGCAACGATCCCGCCGAAGACAACTAGGTCGCGGCGTCGCACGGTCACAAGACGGTCACGGGTGTGCCGACCGGAACCTGCTCGTAGAGTTGGATCACATGCTCGTTCAGCATCCGGATGCATCCGTTCGACACAGATTGTCCAATAGACCATGGCTCGGTCGTGCCATGGATGCGGTAGTAGGTATCGCGTCCTTCCCGGTAGAGATAGAGCGCCCGCGCCCCGAGGGGGTTGTTTGGCCCGCCGGGCACGCCATCGGCGAATTGGGCATAGCGGTCAGGATTGCGGCGGATCATGTCGTTCGTCGGGCGCCAGGACGGCCATTCAGCCTTGCGCTCAATGATCGCGGATCCCCTGAAAGCGAGTCCTGCCTTGCCGACGCCGACGCCGTAGCGGATCGCACGTTCGCTATCGAAGACATGGTAGAGAAAGAAGCTTCGCGGGAACACGAGGATCTGTCCGGGCGCGTGTTGCTCGCGGACGCGCACCTCACGCGGCTGGAATTCGTCGGCCAGGACGAACGGCTCTTCGGTATGGGCCCGCAGGATGGTGGGCGAAGACAGCGCCGCAAGTGCGGCTCCGCCAATGAGGGTGCGTCGGGTAATCATGCTTTCTCCTGAGAGGAACGTAAGGAACAGGTTCGCTCAGAGGATGTGTCGCGGAGGTGGGGTGCGAGGTGCAAAGCTGCGGCTGGGGGCCATGACCGGCGTGATCTCGAACTGCGACGATCCAGCATCCGCCATCAAACTGACGAGCGGGGGCTGGTCAGCAAGGACAAGCTGACATGTCCCGTGTCCTGACCCCTCACCGCAGAGAGCGTCCGGAAGCAGGGGCTGGGTGTGAAGCGCGTCAGCGTGCAATCCGTGCGGCGATCGTTCAGAATGCGCCAGTCCAAAAAGGGTGGCGAGCAAAAGTAAACTGCATAACAGGGCCATGACCGTTCGCATGGGTTGAGCATAGCCTTCCGCGGCTCGATGCAGCGTGATCACATCGGAGTGAGCCGCCAAATTCCTTGCGGAATTGGCTAAATCGCCACGCATTCACCTCTTTGTGACGCCGCCGCGATGCAAAGCCATTTGACCTTCCCACGTTGGAAGGAAGCACACACACTTTAAAAAGGAGCAGACCATGCGAGTCAGTCGACGAATTTTTGTTGCCGGAGCCCTTGCCGCACCCTTTGTGACGGGTCGGGCCGCCTTCGCGACCGAAGACAATCAAGGAACCGTCCGCAACAACATCTCGGCGTTCCGGACTCACGAATGGCAGGATCACTTTGACTCTCTGGGGGTCGGGATCATCATTTCCGACACGACGGCCAAAGTCCTTCAGCATTGGACGAGCGATGGTCAGATGTATCTTTATCCAAGCTCGGTCCCGCTGTCGGACGAGTTGACCCGCCGGGGGTACACCGAAGTCGTCGAGAAGAAAGTGAACCCGAGCTGGGCACCAACGCCCTCGATGCGGGAGCGCAACCCGGAATGGCCGGCGTTTGTGCCGGGCGGCGACCCGGCGAACCCGCTTGGGACCCGTGCCCTTTATCTCTCGTGGCAGTATTACCGGATTCATGGTACCCATGACACGCGCAAGATAGGCCGACGCTCGTCAAACGGCTGTATTGGACTATACAACGAACACATCGAAGAAGTATTCGACCGCACTCCGGTCGGAACGCAAGTAAAGCTGATCTGAACGGATGCACTCGCAATCCTACCCATCGACCACGATGCGTGGCCTGCTCGCAAGCAGGGCCGTCCGGCACGCGTCGATTTGGCTCCTGTCCCTGGTGATGATGTTCGGTTTGGTTGTGGGACAGACGGCAGAGGCTGGGGCAGTTGAAGATCACCATCCTGAACTGTCGGTAGAATTGGATCCTGTCGCAGCACAGGAGACGGCGTCCGCGCCCGCGTGCCATCCAAGCATCGCATGTACGGCCTTTGTTCTGCCTGAGGGGCCGGTGACATTACTGTCGTTTTCCCCCGTTATAGTTCTTCGGCCAGACGTAACGCAATCGCAGCGTCGTTTCCGCGGCCCGTCGATTACCCTGCCACCTCCCCGAACCCTGACCTGACAGTCAGGCCGGACGAACGTCCGATTGCTCAATGGCGCTGTCCGCAGCGCTTTCTTGAGCCCAGTCCTTCTTCAGCCTGACAGCAGCGCTAGCTGCGCGACCCGCCGGAATGGTGGGATTCGCGCTCAATCAAAAACAAAAAAACAAGGGCAGTCAGGCAGATGAAACCACAATGGACGGGCGTTTTGGCGCTTGCCGCCTCTGTAGTTGCGGCAGTGGCGCTGGCACACACGGGGGCGACGGGTGTCGTCCTTGATCGAATGAACGGGATGACGGCAATGCGGGACACGGTGGCGGAGTTGGCCCCCATGATGCAAGGCACAGTCCCCTACGACACATTTCTCGTGTCAGAGGGCGCGAGCGTTATTGCCGGTCATGCGGGCGAAACCATGCTGTCGCTTTTCCCCGAGAACAGTCTTGAGGGGGTGACCTACGCCAAACCGGAAATCTGGTCCGATTGGCAGGAGTTTGCTGCGCTTTCCGAAGAGTTGAAGGCTTATGCCGATGCATTGGCCGTAACAGCACCGAACGGCCTTGAGCCAGCGGCCCCGCCTCCCGGCGATATGGCCGGCATGGATCATTCGGGTATGGCTATGCCCGAAGCCCCGGAACTGGAACAAGGGTTCACGGTCGCCGATTTGATGGGATATGGAGAGAATACGGAGTCGGTCGCAATCACGCGCGGGACAACGAATCCAGCCGAGCTGGCGCTCGATCTGAAGACGCTGGCGGCAGACGATCTCTTCAACCGGATCAGTGCGACCTGTTCGTCTTGTCATGCACAGTTTCGCGCGGGCCGGAACTGACGATGCGCGGCTTGATCCGGTTTTCCTTCGTCCTCCCAGGAATTGTCGCGGGCATCGGCGCCGGGATACTGGCGCTCTGGCCGATCGGTGACGCCGAGCCACCGACTTTTCCAACTGGTGATCCCGAACGCGGGGCTTATCTCGCGCGTGCGAGCGGCTGCGTGTCGTGTCATACCAACTCAGCGGCCAAAGGGCCCGCGCTTGCAGGGGGCGCTCCGCTTGACACCCCGTTCGGCACATTTGTGCCGCCAAACATCACACCACATCGCGATGCAGGGATCGGACGCTGGACCATCCAGGATTTCGCCAAGGCTGTGCGCCAAGGGGTCTCGCCGGAGGGTGATCCCTACTACCCGGTCTTCACCTACTCGTTCTACGCAGGCTTCACCGATCAGGAAGTCGCTGATTTGTGGGAGGCGTTCCGCACTGTTCCTCCGGTCGCGAAAGCGGCTCCGGCGCATGACGTCGAGTTTCCCTTCAGCTTCCGCTCCGGGCTGAAGCTCTGGCGTGCGGCCTACCTCAATGCGCCGAAAACCGATGCGCTCATGGGCACAACATCTCCATGGAACCGCGGACGGTTGCTGGTCGAGGGGGCAGCGCATTGCGCTGCTTGCCATACTGGGCGAACGCTTGCGGGAGGTCTGGATGACAGCGCCCGCTTTGCTGGAAACGATAGTCTCCCAGGCGGCAGCAAGGCACCCGCGATCCTGAAAGATGAGCTCCTGGCAAGAGGATGGACCGTAGCCAATCTCGCCTATGCGCTTCAGTCCGGAATCCTGCCTAACGGGGACGCGTTTGGCGGCAGCATGGCCGAGGTCGTGGTAGCGGGCACCTCATTCCTTACCGATGCGGACCGCGAAGCAATTGCAACCTATCTCCTCGATCCCGAGGGCACCGGAGAAATTCCAGCAGCTGCCCCGGCGCCGGTCGAGACCCCGATGGCCGGAATGGATCATTCACAAATGGATATGGGAAATGGGAACTAGAGCTCTCGCCGCCATTCTGGCCCTAGGCGTTCTTGCCTTCGTCGGCGTCTTTATCTGGACGACAGTCTGGACCCTAGACCCACGCGAAACGATTTCTGCCGATGGCAGCCCAACAGCCTCTGTGTCCGAGCGGCTTTCGGATGGACAACTTGATGTTCAAGTCTTTGCGCTCAGCAACCAAGAGGTTCGCCTAGAAATCCAGTTCATGCCCAATGCCGACGCGATCGAAACCGCAGGAATGCGGCCCGATGTAAACTTTGCAATGGCCGCTATGCACATGGACGGGGTCACTCCGCCGCTAGCTCTGGTCGAGGCAGGCGTCTGGCGGGCAAAAGTGAAGCTACCAATGGCTGGTCGCTGGATCGTCAGCGTGGGTTTTGGGGAAGAGTTTGCGGAGGTCGAATTTGACGCGCGGTGAACCGAACATGGGCTCATTCCGTGGAGATGACAGTTTTCGCCGGGCCTTGCGCGGCCTGATCGTCGCCATGGCTTTGTTTGTGGTTCTCGGCACGGTCACGGCCGTCTGGGTGAACCCACTGTTTGTCCGCATGACCCCGGTGGGTCCCTGGGAGTTCGGTGCGACCGTCCTGAGCGCGTTGCTCGCTGGCGTGACGTCCGCGTTCTGGGTGCCCGCGTGTCGTCTGCGCGGCTCTGGGGCGGGAGGGCTTGCCAGCTTTCTCGGGATCGCCTGTCCGACGTGTAACAAGGTGCTCATGTTTTTGTTCGGAGGCCCCGCACTTCTTGGCTGGTTCGACCCGCTCCGGCCGTGGCTGGCCGCAGCCGGGGTTGTGATGATGGGCGTCGCAGCTCTGCTCACATGGCGCAGGTTTCGCGATGCGAGAACCCGAGACGCCGCAGGCGAGGGGCGCTTGCACCCAGTTCAGGGGGACGCCACATGAGCTTCGCGTCGGGTTGGCGGGCCTCGTTCCGACGGATGGCCCGGAAGGCCACCGTTCGGCACCTGCTGGTGGCACTTGTCGTGATGGGGCTGGTGTTGAGTTTCTCGGCCATCCACGCCGGATGGAGCCCGATGCACCGCTGGAACCGAGCAATCGGAGATGCATCGCTCGTCCTCATTGCGGTGTCGGTCGGGATCGGCCCCCTGGCGCGCCTGTGGCGCCCGGCGATGCCGCTCATACCTTTTCGCCGCGAGATGGGGATCCACGGCTGTCTCCTCGCCGTGGTCCATGCTGTTATCATTCTTGTCGGTTGGGTCGAGTGGGACCTGATGCGTCTCTTTGGCTTCGAATGGCACCCCGACCTTCTGACTTATGTCATGCTTCAACATGGGTTCGGTCTTGCCAACGCCATCGGCATTGCAGCGTTGATCCTCGCGTCCCTCCTTGCAGCAACTTCGAGCGATGCCGCGATGCGCCGCCTTGGCAATTCCGGATGGAAGTTCCTGCAAATGGGAGTGCTTCCCTTGTGGTGGCTGACGGTGGCTCATGTCGGCTACTTCCTCTTCCTGCATTTCCTGAGCTTCCACCGCGCCACCCCAGAGCCGAACCCGCTGCAATACTGGTTTGTCGGACTGGTCGTCCTTGTCCTGGGGCTGCGCTCAACAGCCTACCTGCGGACGATCAGCGCCAAGGGGGCATCGGCACCTCGGCGAAAGGAGCCCGATCATGCGACGATCTGAGCGTGACTTGGCACAGGCGGCAAAGACGACGACACGTCGCTCACTGCTGCTCGGGGGCGCGATGACCTCCGTGGTCGGACTCCTCGGCTTTCGGATGTGGCAGCTGGGGGTGCGCGATGCGGAAGAATACTACCTTCTGGCCGAAGAGAACCGGATCAACATCCGGCTGGTACGCCCCGACCGGGGCCGCATCCTGGACCGGGCAGGCAAGATCGTCGCAGACAACGAAAACACCTACCGGATTAGCCTGGTCAAAGAGGAAGCCGGTGATGTCGACGACGTGCTGCGGAAACTGCAGCTTCTTCTTGGCTTGAACGGGGAAGACCTCGACAAAATCCGAAAGCAGCTCGACCGCGTGCGGGGGTTCGTCCCGATCACTGTAAAGGACCGGGTCACATGGGAAGAGCTCTCGATTATCGCTTTGAACACACCGGCCCTGCCTGGCGTCTATCCGGAGATGGTCCAGTCGCGGGTCTACCCCTTCGGCCCGGACTTCGCGCATCAGGTCGGCTACGTGGGACCGGTCAGCGACAACGACCTGACAGTCGGGGAGGGCGAGCCCGACCCTCTCTTGCGCTTGCCGGACTACCAGATCGGCAAGTCCGGAATCGAACGGATCCATGAACGTGCGCTGCGTGGGGAGCCCGGGGCACAGCGGGTGGAGGTCAATGCCGGCGGAAGGACGATCCGCGAACTTGCGCTCGATCCGCCCAAGCCCGGTCCGGACATGCAGATCACGCTTGACCACCACCTGCAGAACTTCATGCGGGTGCGCCTTGAGGGACAAAGCGCGGCGGCGATCGTGATGGACATCACAAACGGGGATCTTCTCGGTTGCACTTCTGCGCCCTCGTTCGACCCGAACCTTTTCGTCCGCGGGATATCGAGCAAGGACTACGGCGGCCTGCGCGACAGCGAGTTTCGCCCTCTTGCCGACAAGACTGTGCAGGGCGCCTATCCGCCCGGATCCACCATCAAGATGTCAAACGCGCTCGCTGCTCTTGAGAGCGGCCTGATGGAGCCGGAAGAAACAGTCACCTGCAACGGCTACGTCGAAATCTCTGGCCGCAGATTCCATTGCTGGAAACGCGGCGGTCACGGGCGGGTGAACATGGTCGGAGCCTTGCGGGAGTCCTGCGACGTCTACTTCTACGAAGTTGCGAAACGGATTGGCATCGATAGTATCTTCGCGATGAATGATCGGCTTGGGCTCGGCCAGAAATACGACCTGCCCCTCTCAGGCATGGCACATGGCAACAACCCCTCTCGGGCCTGGAAGCAGGAGCGTTATGGGCAGGATTGGCTGATCGGGGATACGATCAACGCCTCGATCGGGCAGGGCTTTACCCTTGCCTCGCCGATCCAGCTCGCCACGATGGCGGCGCGCCTTGCCTCCGGCACAGCGGTGCTACCGCGTCTGGTGCGCCCCTTTGGCGGTTTCGGTCCGGACGAACCTGTGCCTGCCCAGCTGGGGCTCTCAGCAGAAGCGCTCCAGATTGTTCGGCAGGGAATGTATGAGGTTTCGAACCACGAGCGCGGGACGGCATATGGTTCCCGGATTGCGGATGAGACGAAGGTGATGGCCGGCAAGACCGGGTCGAGTCAGGTCTTTTCGATCACTGCGGCGGAGCGTGCTGCCGGAGTTCGATCGCAAGACGAACTTCCTTGGAATCGTCGGGACCACGCGCTGTTCGTCGCCTTCGCCCCCTTCGATACACCGCGATATGCGGTGACCGTCGTGGTCGAGCACGGGGGAGGTGGGTCGACCGCCGCAGCGCCAATTGCGCGCGACATCATGCTTTTTGCGCAGCACGGCGGTTTGCCTCCCGAGGACGCCTATCCGGCCGCCCAAAGAGGACGCGTAAGGGAAGATCTGGCCCTCTTGTCGGAGCGGATCCTCCCGCCAGATGGCATGACACCGACGGCAGTGAGCAGGACATGAGGGCAGTTGTGCGAACACTTCGCAGGTCGGCGCAGATGTTTGCCGCAGCGGCACATGTGCTGTCGGCACCCCAGGCAAATGCTTTTTTTCACAACAGTCCAGATCTGGAAAGGGGTCGAAAACTTTACGACACAAATTGCGCCTCCTGTCACGGTGCCAATCTGGAAGGGCAACCGGACTGGCAGTCGGCGAAGGAGGACGGCACCTATCCCGCCCCGCCCCACGACGAGACCGGCCACACCTGGCACCATGGCGATGCCATGCTGCTTGACTACATCCGTCGCGGTGGGCAGGCGGTGCTGGACGACATGGGCGTGGACTTCACCTCCGGCATGCCTAGCTTTGGGGATGAACTGACGGCGGACGATATCGAGGCCGTCCTTGACTACATAAAGTCAACCTGGCCCGACCGCATTCGCGCAGCACAATCTGACCGTAGCCGTCTGGAGGCCGGTGCCCCATGAAGCCGCGCAGGGCAACGCCCCCCAGAATCCCCTTGCCCCTCTAGTAGCTAGAGCGTGCAGACCACACGAAATCCCGCTTTCATCACACAGGTCTCTTCCTATGCGCATCCATTCAATCCTGCTTGCCACAGCACTCACTCTCGTCCTGCCTAGCTTGTCCTTGGCGCAGGATCTTTCCGACGACCGCATCAAGGCGTTGATCGCCGAGACCCTGCGCGAGAACCCGGAGCTTGTGCTCGAGGCGCTTCAGGCGCTGGAAGCGCGACAGGCCGATGCCCAGGCCGCTGCCGCGGCCGCAGTACTGACCAGCGAACGTACACTGCTTGATCGCGACCCCAACGCGCCGGTGCTGGGCAACCCGGATGGCGATGTGACGGTGGTGGAGTTTTTCGACTACAACTGTCCCTACTGCAAACGTGCCATGTCCGAGGTCGACGCGCTGCTGGCCGAGGACGGCAACGTGCGGCTGGTCATGCGCGAATGGCCGATTCTGAGCGAGGGGTCTGCTTTTGCTGCCCGGGCCGCACTGGCGGCGCGGAAACAGGGCAAGTACGCCGAAATGCACAACGCCCTGATGGGGATGCGCGGCAAGGTCGAAGCTGACACCGTGCTGAGGGTTGCTGGCGAGATCGGCTTGGACGTCGAAATGCTCAAGGCGGACATGCAATCGCCCGAGATCGAGGAGCACATCGCCACGTCGATGCGTCTGGCCGAGGCGCTCGGGTTCAGCGGCACGCCGTCCTTCGTCGTTGGCGATCAGTTGATTCCTGGCTTCGTCGAAAAGGCGCAGCTGGCCGAAGTAGTGACCGCAGTTCGGGCGATAAAATGACCACTCTTTTCCCGCACCCTCTCTCTGCTCGTCTTCGACCCGTCTATGCCATCTCGCAAAGCGGCCTGACCTTGTTCAGAAGTCCCGTCCTGGTGGCCGCACTGTGGATGGGGATGTCAGGGATTGCATCGGCGCATTCGTTCACGGCCGCACTTCTGGTCGTCGGCGAAGACCGTGAAGTAGGCCTCGCCGAAGCCGTCCGCGGTTTCCTGCTGGCGGCGGACGAGCGGGATGGGCACGCGAATGAGACGTCTGACGGGCATTTGGGCGGGGTTGATGTGCATGTTCTGCCGCTTCCGCGCGAAGCAGCAGGGTTGGTCGAGGACCTGTTAGGAACACCTAGCGAGCCCCCCGATGTGGTGGTGGTCCTTGGCCCCGAGCCAGCAGCCAGCGCAACCGCGCGCGCGTATCAATCGGAAGGCATCGTCTTGGTGCAGGATGTCCTTCCAGCGGGATGGGAAGGCGAGAGTCAGATGGACAGTTTCGCGGCGCGTTACCGGCTCGTCCATGGCACGGCGCCCAGTGCAATGGCGGCCACGGCCTATCACGCCGCGCGACGTCTTGATGCCGCGATCAGACCATTGGACGGCGTCAACCTGCAGGCCGCGCTGGAAGAAGTATGGCGGTCAACCGAGTTGAGTTTGCCTTGATACTACTGTGGCACCTGGAGACAAGCGCTTCGTGCCACTGCTTCTTGTGACGCCCTTTCATCCTGAAGCGAAGTCAGGCGCTCGGATAGCTGGTGAAGACCTGGCTGCTGCCATCGAGTCCGACGAGAAGAACCTCGTATGCCTCGCGCTCCGTCTCCGGACCCATTCCGGGTGAACCGAACGGCATACCCGGAACGGTAAGTCCAACCATTTCGGGACGTTCGTCCAGAAGGCGGCGGATGTCTGCGGCGGGGACGTGCCCTTCGATGGTATAGTCATCGATCGTCGCCGTGTGGCAGGAGGAAAGTTCTTCCGGAATGCCGCGCTCGCGCTTGTACGCTGCGAGGTCTTCGATGCTGCGCTCCTCGAAGCTGACATTGAAACCATTCTCGCGAAGGTGTCCGATCCAGGCATTGCAGCAAGGACAGCCGGCGTCCTTGACCACATGAATGCGAGCATCCGTTTCTGCGAGTATTGGCGTAGCGGCGATGGCCAGGAAGACCGGACCGGCGGTCAGAATGGTGCGGCGCGTCATGCTCATCAGATGTACCTCATGTCGAAAGTTCTCGCCAACGATACCGCCGAATAATTGCTGCGGCGAGTCAAGTCGTGATTTCTGCCGGAGCAATCACCAAAAAACTACTCCAGTCGCGCGTCGCCTGCCTGGACCAGCAGAACGCCATGGTTCTCGTCGGCGTCGTCGTCGGTGATTTTTCGAGTCGTCACGCCTGGAAGCTCAGCAAAGCCCTCCATCATCCGTTTCGGGAACCAGGTCATAGGGAGGCTCTCGAAGCCTGGAACGCCTTCCAGCACGCGCGACAAGGCAATGGTGCAGTTGGCCTTTGGCACGGCACCGTAAGCCATGGCCCGCTGCATGATCATCGCGGCTATTTCAGGGGAAACCTCGACCGTCTGTTCCACGACGTCGTAGGTCTCACGGGCGTGGTAGTCGATGTAGAAATCCACCATCTTCGGGGTAATCCCGAAATGGACATCATTGCGTTCGGGAAGCTTGGGATGTCGCCAGGATCCAGCCGGATCGAACAGAACACGCTCTGATCCGTTAATCAGAAGTCCCGCATGCGCACCCGCACCGCTTCGGGTCGAGAGTACCGTGTAGAGGGTAACCGAGGTCGGCCCGGGATGCGCATAGCGCGCGGTCGCGACGGCATCATCCGGCGCCCAGATAGGTTCGGCCCCGCAGGCGGCCAGACTAATCAATGCTGTGAGGGCGAGGAGGAGCTTTTTCATCAAATCATTGTCCCGCATTTTCCTAAATGGTCCTGCTCGCCGGACGCGGTTTCCGGTAAACTTTGCGATAGCGTTTCAAGACATCAGAAAACTCGGCATTGTTACCGCACGCGAGACAGCCCGATGTCGGGCAGGGACACCAAACTGTCAGGTGACTGCAACAATCCATCCTGATAATGTTCCGCCTATGGCATTTACGACCTTTCGCATGCGTATCCTGATCTTTGCCGCCTACCTATTGGCTGCGGTCTTGCCCGTGCTGGCCTTGGGCGAAGGGCGTGGGCAATCTCAGGTTGACCATGCGCAGATGATGGCGATGGCTGGCCATTTGATGCCCATGCAGACGACTGACGGTTCTGACAGCGACGCGCAACAGGTTCTTTGCCAGCAGCATTGCCTTTTCGCCACTGCGGCCTTGCCCGCACCGAACGGTGGTACCGAAGTGGTGGTGCGTGCCGCGGATGTCGAGCCCCGCTTTGACTTGCTGTTTGCTTCGCTGGCCATTCCACCTCTGGGGCACCCTCCCAAAATTGCAGTGATTTGACCCCGCGGTTCCGGCCTGAGCCGGAAACCGCTCGTCCCAATCATCTAGCGATTCAGGAGAACTCGCATGCTATCCCTTTCTCGTCGCGGCTTTTTGGCCGCTTCTGCCGCTACGGCCGCATCTTTGGTCCTACCCGCTCGTGTGCGGGCCCAATCCGCCCGTATGTCTTTGACGGCCACATCCCGGACGCTTGACATCAAAGGCCGGGCCGCAAACGTCTGGGGGCTCACGGATGGCACAGGCCGCTCCGGGCTTGTACTAGATCCTGGACAGGCCTTCGCGGTCGACCTCAAGAACACGCTGACCGAGCCTACAATCATTCACTGGCACGGACAGATCCCAGACAACGCACAGGACGGTGTCCCCGACCTGCCGATGCCAATGCTGCAGCCCGGTGAAATCCGCGCCTATGACTTCGCGGCAAGGCCGGGCACCCACTGGATGCACGCCCACATCCCGGCGCACGAAATGCTACTTCTGGCAGCGCCACTGATCGTGCGGCGGGACGAGGATGTTCAGGCAGATCGTCAGGAGGTGACGCTGTTCCTGCATGACTTCTCGTTCAAGTCGCCCGCCGAGGTGCTGACCGAGATCACCGGCGGCGCATCGATGGCCGGCATGGATCATGGCCAGCCGGAGCAAGGTGCCATGGACCATTCCGGGATGGACATGGGCGCCATGGGGCAGGGCGGCATGATGGCGATGCCGGGCATGGACGGCATGGCAATGGACCTCAACGACTACAACTTCGATGCCTATCTCGCCAACGACCGGACGCTTGACGACCCGGAAGTCGTACAGGTGGACAAAGGCGGGCAGGTGCTGGTCCGCGTGATCAACGCCGCCGCTGCGACTGTCTTCTGGATCGATACGGGCGCGCTTCCCGGACGGCTGGTTGCGGTGGACGGCGAGCCGGTGCAACCGCTGCCTGGCAGTCGCTTTGGTGTCGCCATGGGCCAGCGTCTCGACATCGAACTGGATGTACCGAGGGAGGGCGGGGCGTATCCGGTTCTCGCCTTGCGCGAGGGCGCCAAGGAAAGGACGGGTGTCATCCTGGCCACGCCGGGGGCCGCTGTGGCGAAGATCGCTGACTTGTCGGAGCGAGACCATCCCGCCTTCAGCGGCGATCTCGCACAGGAAAGCTTGCTTCGCGCGGTCACTCCGTTGCCCGAACGTGCGCCCGCATCGCAGCCGATGCTCATGCTGGGTGGCTCGATGATGCCCTATGTCTGGACGATCAACGGACAGACCTGGGGCACCCATGTGCCGGTAACGGCGAAGTCCGGCGATCGGGTCGAGATGATGTTTCACAACATGTCCATGATGGCACATCCGATGCACCTTCACGGTCACGCGTTTCAGGTGGTCAGCACAGGCGGTGCGCGTTTTGCAGGTGCGGTACGCGACACCGTGCATGTGCCGCCGATGGGCATGGTGACGGTTGCGTTGGACGCAGGTGAAGCCGCGCGCTGGATGCTGCATTGCCACCATATGCCCCACCTCTCGACCGGCATGATGACCGAGTTCGCGGTTTCAGCCTGAAGCGCGCCCGGACCTGCAGCCAGTCTGCGGGTCCGGGCCTTTTTACGGGGAACACGCCATGCTCACCCATATCTGCCGCCGGTCGGTACTCGTCGGCCTCGCCATGCCCTATCTCGCAACTCCGGCTGAGGCTCGGCCTCCATTCCGACTTCGGAGCGACCCTCAGCAACTGCTTTCACCCCCGATCCTGGATGAGAAAGGAACCACCCGGTATCTCGACGACTTCGCCGGACGGGTGATCCTTTTGAACATTTGGGCGACGTGGTGCCCGCCCTGTCGGGAAGAGATGCCGATGCTTGAGCGACTTGAAAAACGGCTCGGCGGCGCGGATTTCGCGGTCCTGCCTCTTTGCATTGATGACGCTGGGATTGGCCGGGGCCGACAGTTCTATGACGAGATCGGTCTGGACGCTCTGCCGCTCTATTGGGCTGAGCCATTAAGGGTTCAGCTTGCCCTGGCCTTTATCGGGCTGCCGACAACGCTTCTGATTGACCGTCAAAGCCGCGAGATCGGACGGCTACAAGGTCCGTTCGCCTGGGACAGCGACGACGCCGTCGAACAGATCGTCGGTGCCTTTTGACTGGTCTGTTGTGTCGGCCGAAGAGCGCGAAGGCAAGGATCGGAATCCGCAAGCAATGATGTGATATCAGGCGGCCGGATAGCTGGTGTAAACCTCTAGGCCGCCATCGCGCCGGATCAGTATTACATCGTAGGCATCGCGGCTGTCTTCAGACCCCATGCCGGGCGAGCCGTAAGGCATGTCGGGCACGGCAAGTCCGACAGCGTCGGGACGCTCAGCCAGCAACCGCCGGATGTCAGCGGCGGGGACATGGCCTTCGAGCGCATAGCCGTCGACTGTCCCCGTGTGGCAGGAGAACGCCTTGACCGGGACGCCCTGATCCATCTTGAAGCGGATCAGCAGCGTACCCATCGAAATTTCATCGGTCACGGTGAAGCCTTGATCGCGCAGGTAGTCGACCCAGGCTTCACAGCATTCGCAACCGCGTCCCTTGACGACATGGATTGGCGGTTCTCCCTCTGCCTGAGCCTTGGCGGCAGGGGTTACGGCAAAAGCTGCTGCTGCAAGGATGACCTCGCGGCGTCCGATCAAATATCTGTTCATCCGCGTTCTCCGTCAGTTCCTGAAATGAAGCCAGTTTCGCTGCGCCAAGTGGCGAGCGCATTGAGATCATCTGCCGAAGCAATCTCCTGTTCCGGCAAGGCGTCCTGGTCTTTAGGATCGACCGGTCTGCCGTCGACACGAACTTCGTAGTGAAGGTTGGGGCCGCTCACGAGCCCTGTCGCGCCGACCGCGCCAATCTCGTCTCCCGCCTTGACCCGCGACCCCACGCGAACGTCTTCGGCAATTTCGGAAAGATGTGCATAGCGTGTGACGACCCCACCACCGTGATCGATGTCGATCGTGGTGCCGTAGCCACGGATCGTGCCCGCAAAGATCACCCTCCCGGCGCCGGTCGCAGAGACTTCCGTTCCCACGGGTGCAGCGTAATCGATTCCGGTATGCATGCGAACCCCGCCCAGTACAGGATGGTTCCGTCGGCCGAAGACTGACGACAGGCGGGCGCCAAGAATGGGTGCTGCTGAACGCTGCACGGCTTCGCCGTCCTCGAAAACGATGACTGGGCCAGCGGCTTCGGTCGCAACGAGTTCAAGGACGCGATCAGAAAGCTCCAATCGAGCGTAACTCAGGCGCGGCTCGCCCGCGATGCTCCCATCGGGCAGCTGATCTTCCTGCCAGACAAGAGCGAAAGTTTCTCCGCCTTTGAGGTCGCGTCTAAAATCGACCTGACCCGCAAGCAGCGCCGTTAGGTCAACTGCAAATCGTTCGGGTGCATTTCGCGCCATCAGGGCGTCATAGAGAGTTCCGTCGAGGGTCAAGGTCTCCCGGCGGTCCGTTTCACGAACCGGCGGTTCGCGCCGTTGTGCCGCGATCGGCCCGTCGAACGAGAGAGCGATCTCCACACCATCTTCCACAAAAAGCGACAGGCGTGTCAGCGATGCCGGATCCCCGGACGCCGCAGTCCATTCGATCCGATGGCCAGGTCGGAGGTCCGTCAGGTCGTAGACACCTGAGAGCGCGAGGGCGGCTTCTGCCCGGACCGTCCCGGGGATTCCTGCGTGACCAAGGACGCTGTCCAGGGTGTCACCGGGGGCGATTGTGACTTCGAATGCCACAGGCAAATGCGCCGTCGGAGGATCGGCCACTGCCTGGAGTGGGGCGAAAGCCGCGGTAGCAAGGATCAGAAATGCGGAGCGGATCATCTGGCAGAATGACCTTTCAACTAAGGGTTCGGCGGATTTTGGGAACGGCGAAGCGCCGGTCCTCGTGAAAGTCGATGATGCTGACGAAGCGCCCATCGGGGTGGAACAGGAACACACCGGCGGTATGGTCAATCGTGTAGTCACCGGCGTCCTTGGCGACGCGGCGATAGGTTGCGCGAAAATCTGCGGCGGCCTGCGCGACCTCGTCAGCAGATCCCGTCAGCCCCAGGATACGTTGATCAAAGTTGCTGACGTAGTCGGCAAGGACGTCGGGCGTGTCCCGCTCCGGATCGACCGAAATCAACGCGACAATCATGCGATCGGCGTCAGCACCCAGTTCTTCGAGCCAGAGCGATATGTCGCTCAGTGTGGTTGGACAGACATCCGGGCACCAGGTGAAGCCAAAGAACACCATGACCGGGCGACCGGCCCAGTCTGCGGGTCTGACGGATCGGCCACGGTGATCGGTCAATGTCCAGGTCATCTCGCCGATTGGCAAGGGCAGGAGCTCGCTGCGGGTTGGCAGATTGCGCGTGCGATGGGCCCCGACGCCCAGCATGAAGGCGACGGCTCCGACTGCCCCTCCAGCAACGAGGATTATTGCCCTGCGTCGGCGCAATCCGGACCCTCCGCACGCAAGGACAGGACGTCGACGTTCACGGTAACCTCACCGGCCTTTTCTAAGGACAGGGTAACCGGGAAGCTGTCGCCCTCCTTGAGGGCGGTGGTCAGTCCCATCAGCATGCCATGGTATCCACCAGGCGAAAGCTGCACGTTCTGGCCGGCCGGTACCGGGATCGACATCGCATGCGGCATTGATGCGATGCCATCCTTGACGACGGTCTCGTGCAACATCGGCATACGGGCTGCGGGAGTCGCGATGCCAATCAGGGCATCGTCCACAGATCCAGCGTTGGTGATCTCCACATAGAAAACGCCGGGACGTCCCGCGCCGATCGTTGCCTTCGACCATGCGTGTTCAATGGTCAGATCACCGATGGTCACGGTCTCGCATGCCATTACGGCAGGCGCGGACAGGATCAGAGCTGCGGCAAGAAGGAAGTGTTTCATGGGTCAGAATCTCGATTGAAGGTCGGAAAGGATGTCGGCCGCAGATGTGCCGTAGGTGAATTGACGTAGCCACGCGCCATCCGGGCCGATCAAATAGAGGCCAGGACTGTGCGCCATTGTGTACCCACCCGGCGACGAGGTGTCGGCCTCCCGCGCGTAGAAAATCTTGAAGCTTGCGGCCGCAGACTGTGTTTCCGCCTCGTTTCCGGCCAGACCGAGGATCATTGGATGAAAGGCCTTGGTGTAGTCGGCCAGTCCCAGACGCCTGTCGCGTTCGGGATCGATCGAAATGAAAATCGGCTGCACCGATCCCGCTTCAGATCCAAGGTCATCCATGACCTGTGCGACTTCAGAGAGAGTCGTCGGACAGACATCGGGGCAGCTTGTGAAACCGAAGAACACCAACAGAAACTTTCCACGGAATTCGGCAGTGGTACGACTGCGACCTTCGCTGTCTGCAAGCGCAAACGTGGGCGTGAAGGCAGGGGCCGCGATCGAAGTGTCATCATTTGCAGGCATCCAACGCACCGCTGAGAACGTAACGACCGCCGCAGTGGCGGCAATCCAAAGGATGATCTGCAGAGAACGAAGACGCATGAACAGTCCGGAATGTGAGAACAGCCTGCCGTCTAGAACCTCGAGCAACTAGAGGTTCAATCGACAAAAAGGTGAGGATTTCAGGACCGGCAAGGTTTCGCCGATCAGGCGGCCCCAAGAAACCTGGCGAGGGCAATGCCAAGGAAGGTGCCAAACAGCCCAAAGGCGATGGCGAAGCCTACGCCATACTGCAGACGGTCGAGAGTCTTTCCGCCGCGCCGCCGTGCAACGAGGTAACCCCAGAGGAATCCGATGATTGCGAAGAGCGGCCCGATCATGTCGATGCACCTTTCAGGTTGGCCTGTTGCCGCCGGGCCCAGTAGCCACCGATCACCCATGAAGTGATGATCAGAATGAGAAGCGCCCAGTCTCCGAGGCGGGCGTAGATGGTTGCAGGCAATGGGCGGGGCAAGCGGATGTCGATCACGCCTGACGTGTCGATATCGAGCACTGCCAATGTTGCCCCATAAGCATCAACCACCGCCGAAATTCCCGTGTTGGCGGCCCGCACGAGTGGAAGGCCCTCTTCAACGGCCCGCATCCGGGCCGATGCCAAGTGCTGCCATGGTCCGATCGAGGCACCGAACCAGGCGTCGTTTGTCGCGTTGAAGATCCAGTCCGGTCTGATTGCATCATCGACGACATGTCCGGGAAAAATGATCTCATAGCAGATAGCGATCCCCGCATAGGGGTGCGGGCCGAACGCAAGTGTCCGGGGCCCTGGCCCCGGCGTGAAGTCTCCGAGCGATTGAACCAGACGCTGGAGGGGCAAAAGGTTGCGCCACGGAATGTACTCACCGAACGGAACAAGATGATGTTTGGCATAGCGCGTCAGAATGGTACCATCGGAAGAGATAGCAAGCACGGCGTTCCGGTAGACTGTCCCGGCCTCGGTTTCCTCCCTTTCCGGGCTTCCTGTCAGCAAGACGCCGGTTTCGGGCAAGAGCCAGCCCAACATCGCCCGGGCGCCCGCATCCTCTGCCAGGAACCCTGGCCAAGCGGTTTCTGGCCAGAGCAGGATGTCGAAGTCGCCGGGCCGGGCCGAAAGTGCGATGAGTTTCAGGATGTTTGCGTTTCGTGCGGCATCATCCCACTTGGCACTTTGAGCAATGTTCGGCTGAACAACACGGACCTGCGCGCCACGTTCTGACGGCACATCGGCGAGCAGCAAACGCACTGCACCAAATCCCACCGTCGACAAGGCGATTGCGCCTGCGGTGGCGAGGCGGCCGTTACGTTTCCCGTTGTCGGCCGAGACAAAGGCCAGTCCGGCAAGTGCCGCGCAGAGCACCAGAAGAAACCCCAGCCCGTAGCTTCCGACGACAGAGGAGGCTTGCGCGGCGACCGGCCAGTCGGACAGCGTGTAGGCAGCCAGGTTCCAGGGAAACCCGGTGAGAACATGCCCTCGCAGCCACTCCGTGGCGGTCCAGCTTGTCGCCATCGAGAGCGCGAACGGCAACCCGGCGCGTTCCAAGCGTGCCGCGAGAGCGCAGGCCAGAGCAGGAAAGACCGATAGAAGCCCGGAAAGACCAAGAACCGCTGGCAGAGCCAACCAACCGAACCGGTCCCCCTCAACTTGAAAACTTTCGGTGATCCAGAAAAGCCCGGGCACGAATTGACCGAGGCCGAATAAGTATCCGAGCCTGAACGCGATGAGACCGGATGCGCCACGCACCAACACTCCCAGCAGAGCAAAGGCGACAAGCGCAAGTGGCAGGATCGAGTATGGCGGCAGGGCAAAGACAATACAGGCTCCAGCCAGGACAGAGGATACCAGACCCGCAAAGCCTCGCAGGATCGGCCTGCTCGAAACCCTTTGTTCTCCAATGTGGCCAATCTTGAAACAGCCTCCTGTGTTCATCGAGACGGTTAGCTGCTCTAGCAACTAGAGGTGCAACAAGTGGTTTGATGCTTCACGGCATTGTCAGGCCGATGCGGCATATCGCATGATTTCCTTGCCCATGCAGGCTGCGAAACAGCTCAACCATAGCAACAGGTGTCCGGTCACACAGACTTGACTGGACACGAGGTGCGCTTTTCTCAACGGCATATTAAACGGTGCAGGTGTATTCGACGGCTCTGCGCCACAGTATCCAGAAGAAAGCTAGGCTCATGTTCACACGACGCCACTTCATTGCAACATCAGCCGCATTGTTTTCGGCACCGATTTCCGCCCCGGCTTTCGCTTCATCGCACATGCAAGACCAGTGGGCAGCCTGGGATGCCGAGGTCACTCCGTCAGGCTATGACCCTGCCACGACCAATCCATGGGGATTGCATCCTCGCCTCCTTCCGACCAGCGTCGAAGCGCGTGCCGGGTTGGTGCCAGGCGATATCCATGTCGACGCGATTGCGCGGTATCTCTATCACATCCAGGCTGACGGCACGGCGATGCGCTACGGCGTCGCCATTGGCCGGGACGGTCTTTACGAACCCGGAACATATACAATCCGGCGCAAGGCAAAGTGGCCGAGTTGGACCCCCACGCCAGCCATGATCGAACGCGAGCCGGAAATCTATGCGAAGTTCGCAGATGGCATGGACCCTGGCCCAGCTAACGCCCTTGGATCGCGGGCGCTTTATCTTTTTGTCGGCAACCGCGACACTTACTTGCGGATCCACGGGACGCCGCTTCCAGGTTCGATTGGTAGCCGCGCAAGTTCGGGCTGCGTGCGCATGGTCATGGCACACATCAACGATCTGTTCGACCAGGTCGAGACCGGCGTGACCGCCTATCTCTATCCCGCAGAAGAAGGGAACGTGGCGACGACCAGCTAAGGGGATCGCATGGGCCTTCGTTTCTGGAACGCCAGGCGCGCAAGTTCGACCGACCCGCAATCGCGTCGCTGACATGCGGTTTGCTGTCCTTGCTGCCGGCGCGCGGCCTGAGCAGCAGTACTCTCAGCTCGAAACGGCGGGTTTGGCGGAAGCCTGTGTGCAGATTGGCCTTCCTTCGACCGTTCGCAACGGCAGCAGTGTCGTTTCAACCGGCCCGACATGGCGGTACCAGTAGCAGCCGTCCTCAGGCTTGAGGATCACTTCCTCAAGATTCTGATAGGGTGCAGCAATCAGCGCGACACCTTCGGGCAGTTCCTTCAGAAATCCCGTAGACTTGTCGATGCCCTGATCAATCGGCACAGTGCAGGCCCCGAGCGCCAGAAGAGCGACAGCAACAAGGACTGGCCGACACTTTCTCAGGACGCTGGTCGTCGTGGTGCCAATCGGCTGGGAGGCGTCGCCCGGTTGTGTTACCCCGAAACTTTCAATTCTTAACATCGAACATTCCTGCTTCTTGTGTCGCCGCGAGCGTGATCCTTACCATAAGGCTTTGGTTAGGTGCCGCAGGAGTCATACTTTGATCAGCGCTGCAGTCACATACATGAAGGCGATACCCCCAAGGAAGCCACCGAGGACGGCCGGAGAGAACATGATCGCCTGTCGATCAATGTTCTGACGCTGCAGATAGGCCGTGACCTCGACCATCACCTGCAGGATGGCACCGGCACCGACCGCAAGTGCCAAGGCTGACCACTGTGGCGCATAGGCGAGGCTGCCAACCCAGATGCCAAGCACAGCCGGTCCACCCGCCAACAGCGTCAGCGCAGCAAAGCTCCAAAGCGGCGGGCGGATGCGCAGCATCGGGGCGGCGATGCCGATGCCTTCGGTCACGTTGTGCAGAGCAAAGCCGAGGACGAGAAAAGTACCCAAGCCCGCTGCACCGGCGGCGAACGCGCCGCCGATGGCCAGCCCCTCGCCGAAGTTGTGCAGCCCGATTCCGAGCGCGATATAGAAGGCCAATGCCAGCCCCTCGGGTCGCCCACGCCAGCGCCCGATTGCCATCAACAGCAGGAAACTGGCCAGCGCCGATAGCCAGACCATGGCAGATCCTTGGAACATTGCCGCCGCTTCGGCTGCTAGTTCTGTGGCCTCGCCCAACATGTCCAAAAGCAGGAAGGCCAGCATCCCCACCGTCAACGCGAGCACGAAGTTCATGCCGGTGGTGCCAAAGCCGCGCATGGCCGGGTAAAACATCAGACCGAGCGCCACCGGCAGCAAACCGACCAGCGCTCCCACCAGCGCCTGCATGCGGAACTGTCCCGCCGTGGCCTTTGGCGTCTGCACTGCAACGGCAATCTCGTGCCCGAAAACGGTACCTGTGTTCGACACCAGAGCAACGTGATGCGCTTCGCCCAGAACCCAAGGGTAGGGGATCTGTACCCAGACGGCGCTACCGCGCGCAATCGGCCCCGGCGGGTTCTGCGTGAAGGTCCAATAGGCGTCATCGACGGCAACCTGGGCGATCTGCATCGCCTCCGAGCCGCCCGCCCGCACCAGAATCTGGATGCCGGTCTGGTCGAGAACGGTTCGCTCTACCGTAAGGGACTCGACCGGCGGCGCGCCGTTGTTGAAGCTGCGAAGTGGATCGAGTGACGCGATCCAGACGAAAGACCCAAGAATGGCAGCCAGTGGCAGAAGTACCAACAGAAGCCGGATCGCAGTGGGGCGGGTGGGCTGGCTCTGATCGCTCATGCGCCCGGCCCGCGCACGTCGAACATGCCCACCCAGCCAAGTTCTGTAAATTCGGATTGATGCGCGTGGAACATGTACATCCCGTCCTCGTGGTCGGCAAAGCTGAACTCGAGAATGCCGCGCTGTGCCTGGCACTGCATGATCAGATCGACGGTGCGCAAGGTGGGCGTCAGCTGCGTGCCGGTGTCGTAGTAGTCGAAGAAATTGGCGTGCAGGTGAAACGAGTTGATCGGGTCGAACTCGGTCACGTTTACCAGATAGACCCGCACAGGCCGGGTCTTGTCGATGCGGATCGGCACGTTCATGTAGGCTTGGCCGACCGTGTTGACGGCATAAACTTCGTTGCCGCCGTCGAAATTGGTGTCGAAGGCATTCATCACCATCGCCAGTTCCTGCCAGTTGGCATTCTCGGGACTGCCAAGGACACGCGAGGCGGCAACGGCCGAAAGCGCCGGATCGGACTGACGTGCGGGGTCCGGGTCGATCACGAAGAGGCCGTACATGCCCTTGTGCATGTGCCGTTTCAGCGGCAGGGCATGGCAGTGGTAAAGATGGCAGCCGAAGGGCTTGGCATCGAATTCGTAGATGAATTCCTCCCCCGGGCCAATCAGCCCGGCCCCCGGAACTCCGTCCATTCGCGCCGAGTGGATCCCATGGAAGTGCATGGAATGCGGGTGCGAGCCATAATTGCGGAAGATGATCTTCAGCCACTCGCCTTCCTTGGCTCGCAGGGCTGGGCCAGGGACGCGTCCGTTGAACGTCCAGGCAGGAAAGAAGATGCCGGGGGCGATCTCGATCTCGCGGTCGATGGCAGTGACTTCGAATGTGCGCAGGGTTCGGCCATCGGGCAGAAGCTCGGTCGTTCCAGTATCCCAGTCCGTCAACATTGCCGACGGATCAAACCCGTTCGCGTCGTGGTCCACGCGCCCAACCGTCGTCATGTTGCCATGCGCCATGCCGGACATCGGTGCGGCGTAAGGATCGGCGGACATCGCCGTCATGTCGTGTCCAGCCATCGGGTCAGGTGCAGTTTGCGACCGTGCCGTGCCGACGGCAATGGCTGCGCCACCGGCAGCGGCAAGGCTCCCGACGAGCAAGGCGCGCCGTGACGGATCGACCTTGGTGGTTTCGTCGGCAGGCATGGATGGGACTTCCCGGACCGGGCACCAAAGTCTTGGCGCGAAATGTTAGTCAAGGCTAATAATCTGCCCACAGGGTTTACCTGTCAACCCAGATCGTGCGACACTGTGACCACGATGCACGATGATCCTCATGAAGTCCTGCCCGCTGCCAGTGACGACCGCTCTCCCGACTTGCGCGCGGAGGCATTTCAGGGCGTGCGCGCAGCGCGGCGAAACGAGCTGGCCGAAGACTACGTGGAGCTGATCGCCGAGTTGATTCACAGCCACGGCGAGGCGAGGCCCGTCGACATCGCCACCCGGATGGGTGTCACCGCGCCGACAGTGGCAAAGACGCTGGACCGGCTCGCCCGCGATGGTCTCATCACCCGGGCCAAGTATCGCTCGATCTTCCTGACAGAGCAGGGCAGGGCGCTTGCCAAGGAATGTCGGCACCGGCATGAGATCGTGTTGCGGTTCCTGCTCAGCCTCGGGCTTGATGCGGAGACGGCCGAGAGGGACGCCGAAGGCATTGAGCACCACGTGAGCGAGCGGACGCTGGAGCTGTTCGCGGCCTTCGTTTCGCGAAACTGACCTGGCGGATCAGGCGTTCTCCACCGCAAAGCACACATCGGCGATCAGGCTTTCGGCACTGAAGTTCTCCAGCCGTTTGCCGTTCAGGAAGAAGGTTGGCGTCTGGCGGATGCCCACGGCTTCGACATCCGCCATGTCCTGATTGAGGATGCCGGTGATGCCTGGGAACAGCTTGTCACTTTCCGCCTTCGCAAGATCGAGGCCAGCGGCACCGGCAATTTCCCAGGCCACGTCCATTTGCGGCGCTCCGTGTACGGGCCAGCCCGGCCGCTGTTCCAAAGGCGCACCCAGCACCGGTTCGAACTTGTCCTGCATCCGTGCGGCCTCGAAGATGCACACGGCTTCGTCTGAGCCTTGGTGGAACACCGTGTAGCGCAGCACGACGCGGACCTGATCCGTACGTCCGATCGGCTTTGGGAACTCGAGCAACAGAAACAAAGCTGATCCTGCACGCTGTGTGCTCGCATTAGCGAATATGCGGCGCGCAATCAGTCCAAGAAATCGAATGGCCGAATGAAAAGCTCGAACGAATCTTCTATGGGAAAATCTCGATGGGTGTGCCATCTCGAACCATGGCGTAGAGCTCCTCAATCTGCCGATTGCTGACGGCGATGCAGCCCGCAGTCCAGTCTCGGACGTTGAGAGGCTCTATTCCGCGTCGCGGACCGCCGTGGATAAAGATATCTCCTCCGGGAGACCTACCCTGCTCGGCTGCAAAAGCAGCGTCTGCATCGTTTGGATAGGAAATACCAACGGACAAGTGATAGAGACTATCAGGGTTTCGCTTGTCGATGAGGTAACTTCCCTCGGGCGTCTTTCCATCCCCTTCGAACTGCTTGTGCCCTTTGGGTGCAAAGCCAAGTCCGATTGGATATGTTTTCAACGGTCCCTTCTCGCCATCGAGGAAGAGCAGCCGCTGGGACTTGTAAATCCGCAAACGAGTAACCGGTGGCCCGCTGTAAGTCCTAAATTTTCCGGCACAAGCAGACAACAGACCTGCGACAGTGCCCAACAAGAAAACGCGTCGTGTGCCGTTAGAAACCATGATGGCTAAGTGTCCAGTTCAAAGTGATCGTCTTCAAGCGTTGGAGAATGCCTGCTTCTACAAAGTTCATGGCCCTGCCTGGCATCCATTTAACGGCAGAAACTTTCTACGAGCGATCTCACCGAGCCACAACTGGCAACACTAGGTGTTTGACGTGCCACTAGTTTTGTATGCGTATTGCCCCGCCCTGTTTTCGGCCTTCGCCAGCCGGTCCTGAACGCCGTCAGCTATTCTCGACCGCAAAACGCACATCGGCGATCAGGCTGTCGGCGCTGAAGTTTTCCAGCCGCTTGCCGTTGAGGAAGAATGTTGGGGTCTGACGGATGGCCAGTGCTTCGACATCGGCCGCGTCCTGGTTCAGAATGCCGGTGATCCCCGGGAAGAACTGGTCGGTTTCCGCCTTCTCCAGATCGAGACCTGCGGCACCGGCGATTTCCCAAGCGACATCCATCTCCGGTGAGCCATGAACGGCCCAGCCGGGCTGCTGCTCCAGAAGCGCGTCCAGCACCGGTTCGAACTTGTCCTGCATCCGCGCAGCTTCAAGGATGCGCACGGCCTCGTCCGAGCCTTCATGGAAGACGGTGTAGCGCAGCACAACGCGGACCTGCGTCGGAAACTGCCGCCGGATTTCCTGCACCACTGGGTGGTAAGCGCGGCAGGCCTCGCAGGAGGGATCGAAAAATTCGACCAATGTGACGGGCGCATCGGCGGGACCGAAGCTGGGGGAATACTCTCGGATCAAAAGCGCCTGATCTGCGGTTGGCGTGGCGGCTGCCAGTGCCTCTGCCTCGGCTGCGCGGCGACGATTCAGGATGATGGTGCCACCTGCAAAGGCGGCGAGCCCGAGTGCGGATGCTCCGATCAGGAGGTTACGACGATTCATGGGCGGTGTCCTTTCGGCAAGAGGAGACAAACAAGGATCGCCGCGAAGGCGACCGCTGAAAGATAGGGGATGGGCAGGCCAAGGATCATCTGCGCCTCGCCGGTGCAGGACGGCCCATTCTCGGTGCAGGGCACGATCGGCGCGGGCAAGAGGCCGGCGTAAAGGCCCGAATGCCAGGCCGCCAGCGCCAGCCCGGCCAAGACCAGCGGCATAGCGTAGGTGCGCGCTATGCCGTCTCCACGCCAGAACGACAGACCAAGGATTGGCACGAGCGGGAACATGGCGATGCGCTGATACCAGCAGAGCGTGCAGGGCATCTGTCCCAACACTTCGCCGATGAACAGCGCGCCAAGCGTCGCCGCCAACGCAATCAGGAAGGCGGCGATCAGTGAGAGCTCGTCGCGCGACAGACTTTGCGGGTCAGCTTTGGTCAAGAACTGGCTCCTTGCTGCGTCGAAGGGGAAGAGAGGCGGCAAGGATCAGGACCGCGCCCAGAGTGATCGCAATATCGGCGACGTTGAATGTTGGCCAATGCCAGTCGCGCCAATAGAAATCAAGAAAATCGGTCACGGCACCCTGTCGCAGGCGGTCGATGATGTTGCCAAGCGCCCCACCCGCAACCAGGCCATAGCCTGCCCGTTCCAGCGGGTGCTGCGCCCGAAAAGCCATGACGGCGAAGGCAAGGGTCAGGGCGCCCGTCAGCGCCGCCATCACGAGCGGCTTGCCCGCCATGACACCACCCATCATACCAAAACTCGCACCCTCGTTGAAGCCAAGGGTGAGGTTGAAGCCCGCAAAAACCGAGACCGCAATCCCCTGCGACAGCAGCGACAGCGCCGCTGCCTTGGTCAATTGGTCTGCCACTACTGTGGCAGCGATCAGGGAAATCAGTACCGCCCTGGTCATCGTGCAGCCCTTCGGTTTATGCCGATCCAGCGCGGGACCGATGCAGCGTAACGGTCATAGTCAGACCCGATTGCGTTACGCAGGGCGGCCTCTTCCGACCGGACTTGCGTGCTGGCCGACCAGAGAAACAGGATTGGCGCGAGGACTGTCGGGACTGCCGGAACCGCGATCGCAACACCTGCCAGCAGGGCAAACTGACCAACAAAGGTCGGGTTGCGGCTAAAGCAGTAGAGCCCGTTCGAGACCAGATCGCCGGTCTCGCCGGCTGTCACGCCGACGCGCCAGGACGATCCCATCGACATCTGTGCTGCAAAGGCGACCATTGCGCCAAGACCTGCGACAAAGACTCCGATCAGGCCGAGGAAGATGGCGCGCCCCTCAGTCCAGAGCGGATCGACCTTGTGTAGTGCGGGTACGGCGAGCCAGAGAAGTGGCCCGAAAAAGGCAAGCGCAAAGGCCGCACGAAACCCCATCGCGGCCAGACGGTCGCGTCCCGTGGCGCGCGAAAACAGCCAGACGGATCGCCCCGCCGCTTGCGCCGCCAAAGCACTGCCCCAGAAGAACAGAGCCAGATAGCCGAAAAGAAGGGCCAGCGCGGCCCAGCCAAAACCCGAGATCATGATGTCAGCTTTCACGCTCAGGGTTGAACCGCAGCAGGCGCAGGGCGTTTAGGGTCACAAGCACTGTCGCCCCGGTATCGGCCAGGATCGCAATCCACAGGCCGGTCAGACCGAAAACCGAAGTCACCAGAAACACGGCCTTCAGCCCCAATGCGATGGTCACGTTCTGGCGTATGTTGGCCATCGCTGCACGCGACAGGCGGATCGTGGCGGGGATGTCGGTCACCCGGTCGCGCAGGATTGCAGCATCGGCGGTTTCCAGCGCCACATCGGTGCCCGAGCCCATTGCCACGCCGACCGACGCCTGTTTCAGCGCCGGCGCGTCGTTGATGCCGTCGCCTATCATCATTACGCCGCCCTTGGAGCCGATCTCGCGGATGTAGGCGAGCTTGTCTTCGGGCAGCATGTCGGCCTCGAACTTCAGGCCGAGGCTTCCGGCAATCGCGGAGGCTGTGCGGGGGTTATCCCCGGTCAGGATCACCGAGGTCACCCCCATGGCCGTCAGCTGGCGCACAGCGTCCTTGGCGTCCGCCCGCGGTTCGTCTCGCATGGCGATCAACCCAAGTGGGGTCTTCTCGCGGAACACCGCAACAGCGGTCTTGCCGTCTTCTTCGAAGATCGTGGCCTGCCGCAAACCAAGGCCTTCAAGCCCACCATGTTCCATAGCGTAACGCGGAGAGGCGACCCATGCGGGCGCACCACCCACCGTCGCGACCACGCCTTTCCCCATCAACGCCTTTGCATCCTGCGACGACAGCGCGGCCACGCCTGCGTCCTTTGCCTTGTTCAGGATGGCGATGGCGAGCGGGTGGCTTGACCCCATCTCGACCCCTGCCGCAACGGCCAGAAGCTCGGCTTCGGTGGTGGCCCCAAACGGCACGACATCCGTCACCTGCGGGCGGCCATGTGTCAGCGTCCCGGTCTTGTCGAAGGTCACGACATCGACCTTCGCTGCCGCTTCGATCACGGCGCCGCCTTTCATCAAGAGGCCGCGCCGCGCACCGGTGGACATAGCCGAAGCGATGGAAGCAGGCACCGATATGACCAGCGCGCAGGGGCAACCGATCAGCAGAAGTGCAAGGCCGCGGTAAACCCAGGTATCCCAGGGCTGACCGAATGCCAGCGGAGGCACCAGCACCACCAACGCTGCCACGGCGACGATGGCGGGCATGTACCAGCGGCTGAAGCGGTCGATGAAGCGTTCAGTCGGCGCTCGCGCCTCTTCGGCCTCTTCGACAAGGCGGATGATGCGGGCGATGGTGTTGTCTTCCGGCCCCTTGGTCACTTTGACCCGCAGGGCCGCCTCGGTGTTGATAGCACCGGCAAAAACCGCATCCCCCGGCCCGCGCGTCTTGGGCACGCTTTCGCCGGTGACCGGGCTTTCATCGACGCCCGAGGTGCCGTCGGTAATTTCGCCATCGGCTGGAATGCGGTCGCCGGGGCGGACAAGCACGGTCTGGCCGACGGACAGGCTTGCGGCAGGCACCTCGCGCGTGGTGTCACCGGTGACCAGTTGTGCAGTCTTGGGCACCAGATTGGCCAGCGCCCGGATGCCATCCCGTGCCTTGCCTGCGGCGACGCCTTCCAGCACTTCGCCCACGGCGAACAGGAACACTACCAGCGCCGCCTCTTCGGCTGCGTCGATGAACAACGCGCCGACGGCTGCAATCGTCATCAGGCTTTCGATGGTGAAGGGCTGACCCATCCGCAATGCCGCAAAGGCGCGCTGCGCTACCGGGGCCACCCCGATCAGACAAGCGGCGACGAAGGCCCATTTGCCTATCTCGGGTGCCAGATATTCGATAATCCAGGCGGCTGCCAGCAACAGCGCAGTGAAGATCACCAGCCTGCCCTTGGCGGTCTGAAACCATCGCTTGCCCCGGTCAGCTGGGTCGTCATGGATATGGCCGGGGCTGCCGTGGCCGGACTCGTCTTGCTTGGTGCTGGATGCCTTTGGGCCGTGATCGTGACCAGCATGATCGTGGCCCTCATGATCTCGGTTGCTGTGATCGAGATCTGGATGGATGCCGGTCTTATCGGTCGCAGCCTGCGCGCCGGGCAGCACGAACTCTTTCTTCGCTGATGCCGCGCGTGGCGCAATCTCGTAGCCAAGTGCGCGGACAGTCTTTTCGATCCTGTCTTTCCCGGTCTGTGCTTCATCCAGCGTCAGTCGCAGGCGCTCCGACATGATCCCGACCTCGACCCCGCTTACTCCCGGCAGACGCGCGACAGCATCTTTGATTTTGGTTGCGCAGGACCCGCAGTCCATGCCTGTCACTGTCCAGTCGCAGGACGTTTCGCGTGCAGCTTCCGACATCGTCATTCCTCCTGCCGCAGAGCGGGCAGTTGATTTCATCGAATCAGGAACCTAATGTCTCTAGCAACTATAGCTTCAAGGGGAATCTGATGCTGACCATCGGAAAATTGGGCGAAGCCGCCGGAGTGAAGGTTCCGACGATCCGCTATTACGAGCAGATCGGCCTCCTTCCCGAAGCCGAACGCAGCTCGGGCAACCAGCGGCTTTATGGCCGCAAGGCGATGAAACGGCTCGCCTTCATTCGGCATGCGCGCGATCTGGGCTTCACGCTCGAGGCGATCCGGGATCTCCTGAGCCTGTCTGACAATCCCGACCAATCCTGTGCCGCCGCTGATGCCATCGCTAGGTCGCAACTGGTCGAAGTCGAAAGTCGCCTTGCGCGCCTGACCGCGCTGAAAGCCGAACTCGAGCGCATGGTCGTGCAATGTGCGGGCGGCAAGATTGCCGATTGCCGGGTCATCGAAGTTCTGGGTGACCATTCGCTTTGCGCAACCGATCATCGGCATCCGGAGACAGAGGCGACGCAATGACCGCACCCGCAACACTCGCCATTTACGCCGGCGCCGCTCTTGCCGAAATCGCCGGTTGCTTCGCGGTCTGGGCCTGGATGCGACAAGGAGCGAGCGCGCTCTGGCTGGTTCCCGGCATCCTCAGCCTTGCGGTCTTTGCCTGGCTCCTTACCCTCGCGCCATCGGATTTCGCAGGGCGTGCCTATGCGGCCTACGGCGGTGTCTACATTGCCGCCTCCCTTGGCTGGCTCTGGCTTGTCGAGAAGCAGCGCCCGGATGCGTGGGACATGACCGGAGCCGCGATTTGTGTGCTTGGCGCGGCAATCATCCTCTTTGCGCCCCGCGCAGCCTGAGCATCAACTGCACTCCGTTCAACCGGATGTGCGTTGCCGAATTTGTGTCCGCATGTCATGCATTCTTTATGTCGTGGATGGTCCGATCATTTCTGGCGGTGCTTTTGGCTGTGTCCCTGTTCGGGGCCACAGTCAGTGAGGTATCGGCCGGACTTGCGGCAGAGATCGCGGCAGCCGCCGATCCGTGCTGCGAAGGCGATTGCCCTGATGATCAGGCATGCGGAGTCGCCTGCGAGATGATGGCGCGTGGCGGAATGACAATGCTCGCTCTGGTGCAAGCCCCCGGGCTTTCTGTGACCGACGAGGCATCCGCTGCAATCCTGATGCTCCCTGACTTGCATCCACCATCCGGGCTTCCACCGGATGGCTTGAGGCGCCCTCCCCGCGTTTGACCCTGCCGCGTGCGTGAGCACGCGGATGATGCCGTTTGCACCTCCGCCAATAGGCGTCGCGGGTGCGCTATTGCTGCAATCAAAGGGTCTTCCTCATGACAAACATGTTCCGCCGCATCTGCGGCTCCGTTCTGGCACTTCTCCTTGGCGCATCTGCCCTGTGGGCAGGTGCAGACGACTACCGTTTCGAAATCGTCTCGACCGACCACCGTGTCGGATTAGGGGTGACGATTGAACTTCGTCTGACTGATCTTCGAACCGGCCAGCCGGTCGAGGGCGCGGTCATCTATGCCACACGCATGGACATGGCCCCTGATGGGATGGAGACGATGACCTCACCCGTCACCGCATTGCCGACCGAAGTTCCAGGCACCTACCTGTTCAGCACGGATCTCACCATGGCGGGGGGATGGCGGTTTTCGGTGGCCGCCAAGGTGCAGGGTGAACCTGAAACCGTAAAGGCAGAACTGGAACTGCAGGCCGCGCCATGAGCGCGGTTGGCAAGCTGACAGCCGCAGCCCTTGTCGCGGGAACAGCCGGATGGGTCGGGCTGACCGCCGGCGAAAAGGGGATCACGGTGGCCAGCGTGTTGGGCATGGCCGAGATGCAGCTTGCCGTGTTGATGGGCAATGACGCAGTCGCCATGCCGGGTGCCAATACACCACAAGCAGAGCCAACAGGCCCGGTGATCTATTGGAGGCATCCAGACGGACTACCCGAATGGTCGGCCACCGCGCGGCAAACGGCGGATGGACGGGCCTTCCTGCCTGTCCTGTCCAGCGAGGATCTCTCACTGGGCCCGGCTCCTGAGCCAGAGGCAGAAATGGCCATGGTGGAAACCGGTGAGCGGACCATCCTCTACTACCGCAATCCGATGGGCCTGCCCGACACCTCGCCAGTGCCAAAGCAGGATTCGATGGGTATGGATTACATTCCCGTCTATGACGGCGAAGACAGCGACGACGGATCGGTCACCGTCAGCCCCGGCAAGTTGCAGCGCACCGGGGTTCGCACGGCTGAGGCGGTTTTGGCCCCCCTGGCGGCCACGTTGCGCGCGCCGGGACTCGTGGAACTGGACGAACGCCGGATCAGCGTGATTTCGCTGCGCGCCGATGCCTTCATTGAAACCGTGGCCGATGTGACCACCGGCAGCATGATCACCGAAGGCGCGCCGCTGGTAACGCTGTATTCTCCCGAGATCGCTGCTGCCCTTGCACAGTTCCTGACCGACGTGCGGTCGGAAGGGCGGTTGCGGGAGGGCGCGCGGCAGCGGCTTGAGAACCTTGGCGTACCTGGCGACGTGATCGACCGGATCGCGGCCGAGGGTCTGGCATCGGTCAGCATCCCGATCATGGCCCCGCGCAGCGGCGTGGTTCTGGAACGGATGGCGGTCGAAGGCATGATGTCGGAGGCGGGCGAGACCCTGTTCCGCATCGCTGACACCTCGACCGTCTGGGTGATCGCCGAAGTGCCCGAATCCGCATTGATGGAGATTGCCGTTGGTGCAGAGGTTCGGGTGAGTTTCCGGGGCCTTGCCGAGGAACCGAGGCCGGGCCGGATCGACACCATCTACCCCGAACTGGACATGATGACCCGCACCGGCAAGCTGCGGATAGAACTGCCGAACCCGGACGGGCGCCTGCGTGCCAACATGTTCGCCGAGGTCGAAATCATGCTGGGCAGCGCGCCCGTGGTTCAAGTGCCCGAAGGGGCCGTGATCGACACCGGCGACCGGCAAGTGGTGATCCTCGATCTGGGCGAGGGGCGGTTCCGGCCTGAACCGGTGACCGTGGGCCGCCGGGGCGGCGGCATGATCGAGATCGTCAGCGGTGTGGCTGAGGGTGACATGGTTGTAAGCGCGGCGACCTTCCTGATCGACGCCGAAAGCAACCTCAACGCGGCCCTTGCCGCGTTGGCTGCGCCGGAGGCCAACCCATGATCGCCCCCATTATCGAATGGTCGGCCCGCAACGTGTTGCTGGTCCTCTTCGCCACCGTCTTCACCGTGGCAGCGGGCCTTTGGTCGCTGCGCACCTTGCCGATCGACGCCATCCCCGACCTGTCGGATGTGCAGGTGATCGTGCTGACGGAGTATCCGGGGCAAGCGCCCCAGGTGGTCGAGGATCAGGTTACCTATCCCCTGACTTCGGCCATGCTGACCGTTCCGCAGTCGCGGGTTGTGCGGGGGTTCTCGTTCTTCGGCATCTCGTTTGTTTACATCATCTTCGAAGACGGGGTGGACCCCTATTGGGCGCGGTCCCGGGTTCTGGAATACCTCAACGCGGCCGCCGCTCGGTTACCCGAAGGTGTCACTCCCGCTCTTGGACCCGACGCCACCGGCGTGGGCTGGGTCTATCAATACGCGCTGAAGGGCGAGAACCTGAGCCTGGCCGAGCTGCGGTCCCTGCAGGACTGGGTGATGCGCTTTGGCATCAGCCGCGCCGATGGCGTATCGGAAGTTGCCAGTGTTGGCGGCTTCGTCAAGCAATACTCGATCACCGTTGATCCGGTGCGGATGCGGGCGCTTGGAATCACCCTGTCCGAGATCGGCGAGGCGGTCGCCTCCAGCAACATGGACACCGGCGGTCGAACAGTCGAGCTGTCGGAGTTCGAGTTCATGGTGCGCGGGCGCGGCTATCTGGACGGCATAGCCGATCTGGAGATGGTGCCGATCCGCGCCGAGGGGGGTGTGCCGGTTTTGCTGCGCGATGTCGCGCGGGTCGAGATTGTGCCCGATGAGCGCCGTGGCATCGCAGAACTTGACGGCGAGGGCGAGGTTGCCAGCGGCATCGTGCTGCAACGCGTTGGGGCGAATGCGCTGGACGTCATCGACAACGCCAAGGCCGAGATCGAGACCATCGCGCAAAGCCTGCCCGAGGGGGTGGAAATCGTCACGGTATATGACCGGTCCGACCTGATCCTTTCGGCGATAGAGACCCTGCGAACGACGCTGCTGGAGGAAAGCATCGTCGTGGCGCTGGTGACGTTCGTGTTCCTGCTGCATGTGCGCTCTTCGCTGGTGGCCATCATCATGCTGCCGGTCGGGCTGCTCATGGCCTTCACCGCCATGCGGTTGCTCGGCATTGGGGCCAACATCATGAGCCTTGGTGGCATCGCTATTGCCATCGGCGCGATGATCGACGCCGCCATCGTGATGATCGAAAACGCCCACAAACACCTGGAGCGGGCGGAACCCGGCAAGCCACGGGTGGAAGTGCTGATCGAAGCGGCGTCCGAGGTCGGCCCGGCACTGTTCTTCAGCCTGCTCATCATCACCGTCTCCTTCCTGCCGATCTTTGCGCTGGAGGGACAAGAGGGAAGGCTCTTCGGCCCGCTTGCCGCGACCAAGACCTTCGCCATGGCGGCAGCGGCGCTGCTGTCGGTGACACTGGTGCCCGCGCTGATGGTGATCTTCGTGCGCGGGCGGATCGTGGCGGAACACAAGAACCCGGTGAACCGTGTCCTGATCGCAGTCTATCGCCCCGTCATCCTATGGGTGCTGCGCGCGCGGGTGTTCACCATCACCCTCGCTGTGCTGGCATTGGTCGCCACCATCTGGCCCGCGCGGCAATTGGGGTCCGAATTCATGCCCGCACTGGACGAGGGCACGATGATGTACATGCCCACCACCCTGCCGGGCCTGTCGGTCACCAAGGCAGCGGAACTGATGCAGATGCAGGACCGTATCATCCGCACCTTCCCCGAGGTTGAAACCGTGTTCGGCAAGGCAGGCCGGGCCCTGACGGCAACTGACCCCGCACCGACCGAGATGTTCGAGACGATCATCCAGCTGAAGCCGAAGGACGAGTGGCGCGAGGGTGTCACGATGGAAAGCCTTCGGCTGGAAATGGATGCCGCGCTGCAATTCCCGGGCGTCTCAAACGCCTGGACCCAGCCGATCCGCGCCCGAATTGACATGCTGGCCACCGGCATCCGCACGCCTGTGGGGGTCAAGGTCTATGGCACCGACCTTACCGAAATGGAGGCCGTCGCGCGGCAGGTCGAGGCTGTGTTGCGCAATGTCCCCGGCACGACCAGCGCATATGCCGAGCGGGTGATAGGCGGCTACTATCTCGATATCGTGCCTGACCGCGAACGGCTGGCGCGCTATGGTCTGTCGATCCAGAACGTGCAGGAAGTGATCGCCATGGCGCTCGGGGCCGAAGCAATCACCCAGACCGTCGAGGGACGCGAACGCTACAACGTGGCTCTTCGCTATCCGGCGGCCCTGCGGCAGGACCCCGAGGCCATCGCGCAAGAGGTGCAGGTGGCACTTCCGGGCGGCGGCACGGTGCCCCTTGGCGAGGTCGCCACTGTAGAGCGTACAAGGGGCGCGACCTCGATCCGCACCGAGAACGGACAACTCGCGGTCTACATCTTCGTCGACATCGCGGGCCGTGATCTGGGCGGCTATGTCGCCGAGGCGCAGGCGGCGGTGGCGGGCGAAGTGACACTTCCGCCCGGCTATTCGCTAGGCTGGAGCGGCCAGTTCGAATACCTCGAACGGGCAAAGGCCCGGCTGGCAATTGTGGTTCCGCTGACGCTGGCGGTGATCTTCCTGCTCTTGTTCCTGAACTTCCGCCGCCTGACTGAAACCCTGATCGTCATGCTGTCGCTGCCTTTCGCGCTGGTTGGCGGGGTCTGGCTGATGTGGTGGATGGGCTTCAACACGTCCGTGGCAGTCGCAGTCGGATTCATAGCACTGGCCGGCGTGGCGGCGGAAACCGGAGTGATCATGCTGATCTACCTCGACCATGCTCTTGCAGAGCGTCGGGCAGAAGTCGCGCGCGCTGGACGCAGCTTCACCCGCGCCGATCTGGATGCCGCGATCATGGTCGGCGCGGTCGAACGGGTGCGGCCCAAGATGATGACTGTCGTCGCCATCATGGCAGGCCTGATGCCGATCCTATGGGCGCATGGCACCGGGTCCGAGGTGATGAGCCGCATTGCCGTCCCGATGATTGGGGGAATGGTGTCGTCGACCATCCTGACACTGGTCGTCATTCCGGCTGTCTACGCGCTGATCAAGGGGCGCGGTCTGGCAAAAGCAGGAATGACAGAGACCGAGAGCGTTCCTGCGCTGTCGGGCAGTATATCCGTATCCTGAAAAAATTGAGGATTTCTGGGCAGAAAGGAGGTGCCGAGCGAGCTCGAGGTACAGTTTCCGGTTGGAACGATCGTCAGCGTGATATCTCCCCAGCGAGAACCGCCTGTCCATGAACGGCGAGGGTTGCTGCGAACTTGGGACATCCGAAGTGTCGGATGACGTCCAGGACTCGAGCCTCGTATGCAGCCGGGCCAATCAGCCTGCACAGATCTGATGCATGAAACTGCCGGCTGGAACTCGGTGCGGCTTGGATCTGTGCACGAAGCTCTTGCTCCTTCGGATCAATGGATCGCTGGGGTACAACTTCAGTTGCAGTCGTTGTCGCAGCCTTCAGCGAAGAACTGCGCCACTGCCTCATGAAGCCCAAAAGAAATCCCGCTGGCACCGATGCATTCCCGCGTGACCGGTTGAAGGCTATGAAACGTTCCCAGATGAGCTGCGTGTCGACGTTCCAACATGCGAGGGATGCTTTCGCTGTTTTGATCAGGTCCGCCCACGGTGTTCGATAGACGTTGGTTCCTGCGCCGATCTCAATCCTTCCAGCAAAGATAGTTTTGTTCTTAGAGTCTCTAGATAGTGATGTGTCGCCTGAGGCTGACACGACATCTGGCGGCGTATCGGTATCCTCTTGCCCCCCGAACCTGAACAGCCATGGCGCGAACTTACCGTTCGGCTTCCACCGGACCAGCGCCAAACCGGACGCTGCAAGCTCGACCAAGAGCGCCGTCAGATGCTGCCGCGAAACCCCCATTTTCTCGGCAAGGTGGGCCAGCGTGAATGCGGCCGTTCCGCGTTCAAGCCCGTTATAGCCATCCTTCCAGGCGATGCCGTCCAGGATAATAGTCGCGAGCTTATGGGCCGAAGTTGAGAGCGGTGTTTCGGTGATTCGGCGCAGGATGGCGCCGGTCGTGAGTTCCATGATGTGTCGTTCCGTCTTGGGGCGACACCAGACCGCGAGGCGTGCAAAATTTCGTTCCGGCAAAGGTATTTGCCGGTTGAACGGATCCAAAGCTCGCGCTAAATTCCCACTACCACGAGGAAATCAGTGCGGCGTCGGGCCTATGGTCTGGCGTCGTTTCTGTTTCTGGGGATCCGGTCATTCGATCGTTTCGAGGGAGGGCGGTCGTTCAGATTGTCAGTAGTGAACTTCTTCGTGTCCGTAGCTGCCTTCATAGTCGCGCCATTCGACGAAGACCGACCGGTGCCAATAGCTGCGACAGTCGGCCGGCACGGCGAGATCCGAGGCGGTCGGAACCGCAGAAAGGCTGCTTCGACGACGGCTGTAGTCGCCTTGAGACCCATAGGTGCCCATGTACACGGCGCCCCAGCTGTTGCAGTCGCCATCAGAACTGCGTCGCTGCTGGTAGGTGATCTCGAACACGCGGATCGAACGGACAAAGTCAAACGCCGGCTCGGAGATATCGACATCTGCCCGATCCTGGACAAGCTGAAGCGCCCACGGCGTTTCCGGGATTGAGATAAGCGGCTCCGGCTCACCGTGAACTGCGATGTCGGACAGGCGCTCGATCGGTTTCGTCTCGCCACGGAAACTTGCCCGCATCGGGCAATTCCAGATCTGCAGCGGCGGCTCGACTGGCCACGGCGTGATCCGGGCGATGAAGACGGTACGGTCATGGGCGCATTCGGCCGAAGCTGGCCAGCCGCCTGCGAGGCAGAGAAGGATCGCGCAGTCGACAGGGTAGGCTTTTGCCGGTGCGGCGAAAGAAAGGGACAGGGCGGTCGCTGCGAGGGTGGCCGCAGCTCGTAGTCTGGTCATGGGGGTTACCTTTTGATGATGCCGGGGATGGAAAGGGGGCCTGATCTGGCACGGTCAACCGTCAGGCTCGGGGCCGAGCGCCTGGTAGTCGCGGATCGCACGGTTGATCTCTTCGGACACTTGGGCTCGCGCGGCGTCGAGACAGTGCAGATAGGATTGTGCCTCATCGAAGTAGGCCGTGAACTCCTGCCCGATCTCCACGCGAAAGTCGGCACGCGTGGCGGCATCCGTAATCGGCGCGGGCGGGATCGGCGGCAGGCAGTCCAACGCCGTCGCACCCTGAGCAACGCCGCAGACAGGCATCGTGAACAGGGCGGCGGCGGCGAGGCAAGCGCGTCTGGAGCGGAGAAGGGGCATGCGCGGTCCGTGAGGTTCAAAACATGTGCATGAATTGCAAAACACCGCTATTGACGCAACAGGATTCTACCGCTAGGTGAGCGCCATGTTGTGCGACGACATGTTTCTCATCAGCGCAACATGCACTATGTTCTGCCGTGAGCGTTTTGCTTTCGGAAGGTGCCAACCCATGAGGAACTTGACCCCGGTGATCTTGCAGGCCGGACTTAAGGAGGCCCTGACCGAAGGCGGCATCGTCGAAGCCCTCTGTGTCGAGGACGCAAAGAAGGTTCTCAATGTCTGGCAAGGCAGCTGGCGCATCCAGTTGCGCCTTGGCGACCAGACAGCCCTTCTGGTGATCTCGCGCGGGCTCGAACCACGGGAGTTCAAGACCGTCACCGGTCTGATCTCTTTCGCGGTCGAGTTGGGTCTGACCACGGTCCCCGTTCCTTTGAAGAAGGGTGAGAAGGCGACCTGGACCCATGACGCAGCGGTGGAGCCCATTCCCTGATCTGACTCTCGGCGCAGGGCTGGCGCTTTGGCTAATCGCCGCACAAGGTGCCTTGGCCGAGGTCATAGAACTGGGGGCAGGGACAGAGGACCTGCGGGTTCGGGCCAGCGTTCTCGATTTTGGCAAAGAGCTTCCCAAGCGCGGCGATCTGAACGGCGTCGAGTTCGCAGAAGAAGCTGAGACCGATGCAGATGACGAAGGTCTCGTTGTGCTTGCGTCCTATGGCACGACCCCGAAGGGCAGGAGTCCGCGTGGCGCGGCCGAGATCGAGGATCTCGTACTCGACGTCGGCGACGACTACCTCCGCCACCCTGCGCTGAAAGCGGCCGGGCTCTCCGGGACGGAGTGGCTTGCGCTCTTTCGGGCCAACATCGCCGTGGAATCCGCCTTCAATCCGGATGCACGCTCATCGGTCGGGGCCATCGGGCTTGGGCAACTGATGCCCGGAACCGCCGATCTCCTCGGCGTAAATCCCCATGATCCGGAAGACAACCTGCACGGCTCAGCCCGCTATCTCCTCGCACAGCTTGAGGATTTCGGCGCTGCCGATCTTGCACTTGCTGCCTACAACGCCGGACCAGAAGCGGTCCGTGAGTATGGCGCCATTCCCCCTTATGCCGAAACCGAGGGCCATGTGGCCAAGGTTCTGCGGCTGACCAACGCAACCCTCAGTTCGGAGTGATCCACATGTTCCGCAATCTTTTTGGCGCGCGATTGCAGCGCCTGGCTTTGCACACCCTTTTGCTGGCGCTGCCCTTCGCGGCAATCCTCGCGGAGCCCGCTCTCGCGCAGAACCTCGACCCCTTGGAGAACATGCTGCAGGTCGTGGTGGACGGGCTGACCGGCCCGATCGGACGGCTGATCGCCATCCTTGCTGTCGTGGCTGCCGGCTACATGATGTTCACCGGCCGCCTGAACTGGCCCCTCTTCCTTGCGATCTTCTTCGGTGTGGTCCTCGTCTTCTCGGCCGCGACCATCATCGACGGCTTTGCGGCCCCCTGAGGCGGGATCGGCGACAGGCCGGGTGGCATCGCACACCCGGCTTGGCCGATCCCTCGGATGTTCCCCATGCATGACGCGCCCCTGTTTCTCGGCCTCACCAGGCCGCCGAAGATCTTCGGCCTGCCCATCGGCTACTTCGTGAGCCTGATGCTGGGCTCGGTCATTCCCTTCGTGGGCGCAAACGACTGGCGGTTCCTGCTGATCGGGGTCGTCGGCTATCCGGTCCTGTGGTTCGTGGCAGACCGCAACCCAAACCTCTTCGAGACGGTCGCAGTGGTCTTTTCCCGGACCCCGCGCACGCGAGGCAAGTCGGCCTTTGGCGGAGATCGCCATGTCAGCTGATCTCAAATCCCTCTTCCCGGCCACTCCGGCGCTTCGATCTGTCGTGCGGCCCGGGGACCTCGCAGCCGAAACCCTCGCGCGACACTTGCCGTGGCTCTCCGCACCTGCGGACAATCTGATCCTGACCCGGCAAGGTGATCTGATCGCCTCTGCCATGGTTGAGGGGCAAGACAGTTTCACGACGGAAGAAGGGGACCTCTCACTCGCGACCACTTCGCTTGCGCGGCTGATCGGCCAGTTGGGCGAAGGCTTCGGGTTCCATGTCTCCAAGCTGACCCTGCCGGACGCACCCCAGCTGAAGCCCTTCGATGGTGAAGGCACCGGGGCCGAATTCGCGGCCATGGTCGATGCCCGCTGGCAGGGACATCTTCGCGCCCGCACCCTGAAGCGGCGAGTGCTGGTGGTCTCGCTCATCCTTCGCCCCACAGTACTAAAACGTGTCCCTTTGATCGGCGCACTCTTCAAGGCAGCCTTCACAGGCGACCTCGGCCAGAGGATCGAGCGCCTGAATGAAGCGATGGGTCTTTTGGCCGGGGCCTGCCAGGGTCTGGGCTTCCGGCGGCTGACCGTTTCCTCCGGGGAATGGCTGGGGCTCCTTGGTGTCCTTCTTGGGCAGCCGATGGCCAAGGTGCTTCCGATGCGCGGCCAATTTCTTGCCGAGGCTGTCGCGTCATCGCAGATGACCTTTGCTGGCAAACGGGTGGAAATCGAAACCGCCGAAGGGATGCGTTTCGGGACGATTTTCGGCGTGAAATCCTATCCGGCCCGCACCTGGGCGCGGATGCTCGACGCGCTGGAACTGCCCTACGACATCGTCATCACCAACAGCTTCACCCCCGCGCGCAACAACGAAATCGAAGAGCGCATCAAGCGCACGGCACGCCAGATGCGCGCCTCCGAAGATGCCGCCGAAACCCTGCGTCAGGAGCTTTATGAGGCCGCGGACAACGTCGCCTCGGGCCGTCAGGTCTTCGGCAAGCACCACCTGACCGTCATGGTCACGGCCGAGACCCCGGAACAGCTGGAGGAAGCCGCGTCCGAAGTCTGGCGGGCTGGACAGGATTGCGGGGCGACTCTGGTGCGCGAGAGCTTCGCCGCCCGCGCGGCCTGGTTCGCTCAGGCCCCGGGCAACTGGGCCTACCGCCCGCGCACGGCACTTCTGTCAGCCCAGAACTTCGCCCATCTGGCGGCGCTCCACCGGGTGACGGAAGGTCGCTCCAAGATGCAGTCGCCCTGGGGCGAGACAATCACGGCGCTGCCGACGGTCACCTCAAGCCTCTATCGCTTCAATTTCCACGATAAGGGCGAGCGCGGTGCTGAGCCGAGCGCCGGCCACACGCTGGTGTTGGGCCGCACGGGGTCGGGCAAAACCCTCGGCACGGCCTTCCTCATGGCGCAGGCGCGGCGCGTACATGCCCGCATCCTCGTCATCGACAAGGACCGGGGCCTCGAGATGGCCGTGCGCGCCTTGGGTGGCAGCTATTCCGCAATCCGGATCGGTGAGGCGACAGGCCTCAACCCGTTCCAGACCGAGACCGATGAGCGCGGAGCGGCCTGGCTCACCGACTGGCTCGGAGACATCCTTGCAGGTTCGCGGTCTTTTGAGACAGCGCAAACCGTCAGCCTCAACGCTGCTGTCCGTCAGATCGTTTCGGCTGACCCGCGGCTTCGGACCTTTGATGGCCTTGGAACCCTCGTCGCCTCGACCGACGACGAGGGCGATCTGGTTGGCCGTGTCCGGGAATGGGGGCAAGGGGGGCGACATGGCTGGCTCTTTGGGCCCGGGGCCACATCCCAGATCAGCCTTTCCGAAGATGTGGTCGGCATAGACATGTCGGAAATCCTCGATCTCGGGACCGAACGCTCGGCGCTTCTGGCCTACCTCTTTCGCCGCATCGAACGGGTGATCGAGGATCGCCGTCCGACCCTCATCGTCATCGATGAAGCCTGGAAGATGCTCGACGATCCGATCTTCGAAAAGCGCCTGCATGACTGGCTAGTCACCATGCGGAAGAAGAATGCCGTGGTGATGATGATGACTCAGACGCCGACACACCTGACCCGGGTCAAAGTTGGCCAGATCATCGCGGAAAGCGTGGTGACCCAGCTTCTCTACCCGAACCCGCGTGCCAACCCCGAGGATTACCGGATCCTGCGGCTGAACGAGAAAGAGGCCGAGTTCCTCTGCACGCCAACGGGTGGCCTGCGCCTCGCCCTCCTGCGCTCGGCCGGTGACTCGGTCTTCGTGAACATGGATCTCGCGGCCCTTGGGCCTGCACTCGCTGTTCTCGGCGGCGGCCGATCCGGCGAAGACCGCGCCCCCTATGGATGGCGCGACACCCCCGATTTCTGGAAGGACATGACGTGACCCGAAGCAACTGCCTGATCCCCCTTTCCCTTCTCGGGATCACCCTCCTCTCGGCCTGTGCCGGCGTCGAGACCGGCGCGGTCTCCCCTTGTCACGGCCAGTTCCGGGCCGAGGGCAAATACTTCGCGGCGCGGGAGCAAAGCGATGGCACGACAGTCGTCGTCTCGACGATGAACGCGCCCGACGTGCGTTGCGCGAACTGAGCCACCGCATGCGTCGCGCACCCCTCCTTCTCGGGCTTCTCCTCGGCACTGCGGTGCCCATGGACCTCATGGCCCAAGGCGTGCCGATCATCGACGGCTCGCGGCTCTCAAACTTCATCTCGCGTCTTGTCGAACAGGCCGAGGACGCCGTGAAGCAGGGCGAGAAACTCAGCACACGCTCCGAGCTCAGCGAGATCGAGGACGACCAGTTGGCCGCCTATGAACGCTTCCTCGCGGATACGACCGGCGTGACCGACCTCAGCGGCTTCGAGATGGGGACGGGCTCCTTTCCACCTGCCGATGAAGTCTATCCTCTTGAGGAGACCAGCCCCGAAAGCCAGCGGCTCTTCGGGGAAGGTGAGACGGTCGAGGCGATGATCATCGCCACGGCGGCGCGCTACGAGACGCACCCCGGCGTCGTGAAGGTCGGGCTCACGCCCACGACCTGGCGCATTCTTTTCCAGTCGCTGGTGAAGCAGGAAAGCGGGTTTTCCAACGCGGCGATCAGCCCGGTTGGAGCCATGGGGTTCTGCCAGTTGATGCCCGGCACCGCCGCCGATCTCGGCGTCGATCCGACCGACCCGCTGCAGAACCTCGATGGTGGCGCACGCTATCTCGCGACCCAGCTCAACAGCTTCGGCCGGATCGACTTCGCCCTCGCGGCCTATAACGCAGGGCCCGGCAACGTCCAGAAATACGGCGGCATCCCACCGTTCGAGGAAACCCAGAACTACGTCCGCCGGATCTCGGGCTACTACGACGCCTACCTCTCGGTCATCACCGGCGCGGACGTGACTGGCACGCTGGCGGGGGTGGAGGGCGCCAGTGCCGAATGGGGCAACATGTCCTCGGCCTTCATCGGCTATTCCGGCCAGCAGTCGGGGCAGATCGAGTCGGCCATGGCGCGTATCAAGGGGTTCCTCGAAGAGGCCAAGCCCCAGACCCCGAAAGAAGCGGTCGATCAAAACACCTACATGCTCGCCGAACGCGCGCGCCTCATGGCCCTGACGCTGCGGCTGCGCGCGGGCGCAGTCAAGGTCGAGGCGGCCCGTGGGCTCTCGGATGCCGCGCAATCCCTGCAATACACCACCTTCTGGGAGTACACTCCGTGAGACCTGCCGTCCTTCGAACGAGGGCGCGTCTCGCGCTCGCCGTCTGTGCATCGCTTCTGGCCTCACCTCTTCTGGCTCAAGGCGTGCCCGTCATCGACGGCACCAACCTCGCCAAGAATATCGAGCAGCTGCAGGCGGCACTCCGCGATGCCGAGAACCAGATCGCGCAGATCGAAGAGTTGAAGAAGCAGGTCGAGACCGGCCTCGAACAGCTGACCAACCTCGAAGGCATCCTCGGCTCGATCTCGGGCCTGAACGAGATCGCGAGCCTCTACAACTCGGTGGAGGACCTGCGCTCGCGGGCGGCCAAGATCACCGACCTTTCCGGCTTCCAGGATGCCCTGACCATCGGGGATTTCGACGGGCTCCTGGACAGCCTTCTCGATAGCGATGTGACCATGGGCGACAAGATGGCCGCCGAATACATGCGCGACACGCTGGAAGGGGCCGGGCTGACTTCGGAAACCCTGGCCGGGCTGTCCTCCTCCGCCAATCCGCAGGACAAGCTCATCGCGACGACCGCTGCCACGAGTGCAACGGCCATGGGCGTGGCGCAGCTCTCCTATGAGGAAGCTGCCCAAAGCCTCGCGCGGATCGACGGCCTCGTGGACGAGATCGCCAAACAGGAAGGCCTGAAGGAAAGCATCGACCTCAACACCCGGATGGCCGCCGAGACCAATTACATGCTCGGCCAGATGTGGCGCCTGAACGCGGCCGCGGGGCTCGCTGCCGGGCAGACGGGTGTCAACTGGGCCGCAGAACAGGCCAAGGAAAAGAGCTTCTTCGATTACTCAGGTGCCGAATGATGCGGCGGTCGTCTCACCCGATCGCGGCGGTTGTTGCCCTCGTCTGCCTTGCCAACTTCGCCGCAGCGGAGGACCTCGCCTCAATGAGCGATGTCCAGCTGGCTGAAAGAACCCGGGAAGCGGTAGTGGCGCAGGATGCGGAGGCCGCGCTGGATCTCCTGACCGAAATGCAGCGGCGCGGGACCGGGATTTTCGCAGGCTTGCAGAGCGGCACCTGCGACGAGGTGATCGATCTGCCCGATGGGATCACCGATTGGAAGTTCCGCGCAGTGGCTCGGCAGGCCTATTTCCGCGTGGCGATGTCGCGGCGGCTTGAGGAAGGCTCCTGCGCTTGCCTCTTCGAGGGCTTCACCTTCGACGCCTTCATAAAGACCGCGTTGGGCAAGTCGACGGCGGAACTGACCGATGCAGACCGTCCGGCGCTGGAACGTATCCGCAATGAAGATCGGCGTGCGACCGAGGCGCGATTTCGAGATCTCGAGCAAAGCTGCCGGGCCAAGTGATCCATGGCCATCATCGCCGACATTCTGACCCAGGTTGATGCCGCCGCAACAGCGGTTGGTGCCACGGCATTTGATGCCGTGGCCGCCGAGATCGTGCCGGTCTTCCGGGTCGGGTCGGTCTTGGTGGTGGCGCTGGTCGGCATCAACCTGATGGCACAAGCCGTCCCGATGACCCTGCGCAACGGGCTCGGTCTGATGGTGCGGATCGCGGTTGCCTCAGCCTTTTTGTCGTCCTGGACCAATTTCAACGCGGTTTACGGCGTTCTGACCAACGCCCCGAGTGAAATCGGGGCAGTCGTGATGAATGCGTTCGGGGATGGATCGGGCAATCTCTACGAGGGTCTGGATGCCCTCTACCTGCAAGCCCTCGATGTAGGTCAGGCGATCAGTCAGAATGGCAGCTACATCACCGGTGCCCTCGCGGGCTTGTTGATGTTTCTGGTGGCAGCGCTCATGGCGACAGTGTCGATCATCGTGATTTCTGCAGCGAAGATCATGATTGGCGTCCTCGTCATCTTCGCACCCGTCGCGATTGCCTGCACACTTTTCAAGGTCACCGCCCCGCTCTTTGACCGGTGGGTGAACCTTGCCATCGGCTTTGCTCTTTATCCGATGCTGACATCCGGCATGGCGGCCTTCACGATCTACATCGCGGAGGACCTCACCCCGGCCTCCCTCGCCTCGGTGGAAACCATCGGCGATGTCCTGAGCTTTGTGGTCGTCATGATGCTCGGCACCGGCCTCATGGCCATGGTGCCGACGATCGCCCAGTCCCTCGCGTCGACCGCGACTGGGCTGGGCAGCGTCGCAGCCTCGACCTTCCGCACTGCCGACAGCGTCAAGGGTAACGGACGCACCGGCATCGCGTCCGGGATCGGCGCAGGGCGGGGAGCGGCTGGATTGGATGCCGGCGGCCGCCGACCATCGGACGCACGTCTGAACGGAAATACCGCCGGACAGATCGGGCGGTCCGCCGTTCAAACCGCGATGCGGCTCGCCAGCCGGACACCGGACAAAAGCTGATGCCCCAGAATTCGAGAAGTGGAGGACCGCCCATGGAGGCGCATGGATTTGATGTCGATCTCGTTCTGGAGCCCCGCCTCTCGGCACGGCGTGCCTGGATCGTGGCAAGCGCGGCAGGCGGGCTGAGCCTGATCCTTGCAACCGCGCTAGTCCTCGTTCTGCCCTTGAGGGAAACTCAGGTCTTCACAGTTCTCGTCGATCGGCAGACTGGTGACGCCGAAAACATTCTGCGGGTCGCCCCGACCGGCATCGAGGACCAGGAAGCGCTGAAGCAAAGCCTTCTCGTGGCTTACGTCTCAGATCGCGAGGGCTATTTCTTGGCCGGCATCCAAGCCCGGCTTGAAAGTGTCCAGCGCCGCTCGACAGGGGGTGCAGAGGAAAGTCTGCGGCTTCTCTGGTCTAAGGGCGGCGGTAACACGGCCTATCCACCCGATGTCTATGGGCCCGGAGCGGAGGTCACGGTGACCGTGCGTCGGATCACCTTCCTTTCGCCGAACGTCGCCCAAGTTGGCTTCCTGAAAACCCTGCGCAAGACGAAGCAGGAGCCGGTGACCCAGCCCTTCGTCGCGACGGTCGAGTTCGCATTCGAGCCCAAGACCGAGCGCTCCCTCGCCCATGTCTGGGAAAACCCGCTCGGCTTCACCGTCTCCGCCTACCGCGTCGACGCCGAAACCCTGGAGACCAATCCATGACCCGTTCTCTCCTCCTCCCAGGGCTTGCCTTCGCCTGCGCCCTCGGCATCGCGAGCGTTGCCTATGCCGAAGTCACCCCCGCATCGATGGGCGCCGACGCGCGTGTTCGGTCGGTTCTCTATAATCCCGTCGATGTCATCCGGCTCGACACGCATCTCCGCGTGAACACCGCCATCGAACTGGGCGCGAGCGAGCGGATCGATTCCGTCCTTCTCGGCGATAGCGAGGCCTTCGAGGTCGAGGTGCTCTCGAACCGGACCACGGTTTCCGTGAAACCCCTGATCGCCGGGGCCGAGACCAACATGACGATTTATACCGGGCGGCGCACAATCTCGCTGTCGATCAGCGAGGGCCGGTCTCGTAACCCGACCTATCGGCTCGTCCTGCGCTATCCTGAGACGGGCACAAGCCGGACCGCCCGCAGCACGGTGGCCGCAGGTTCGCGCGACATCGGCTATGCCTGGTCGGGCGACGAGTCCCTGAGACCCGTCCATATCTGGAACGATGGGCAAGCGACCTACTTCGCCTTCGCCCCAGGCCTCCGGCCGTCGATCTTCGGTGTGGATGCGACGGGCCGCGAAGTGACGCTGAACTCCGGCACGCGGGGCAGCATCGTCCGCGTCTCAGGCCTGCGCTCCGCCTATTCGATCCGGATCGGAACGCAGGTTCTGTGCATCGAGCGGGTAAATGGGGGCATGACCACCGATCCGGCCCTGCTCGCCAAGCTTCAGGGATGGGAGTTCTGACATGGCGCAACCGGAAATGACCGATCCGCAGAAGGGCGCAGAGACGGACTACAAGATCGAGCGACCCAAGCCGAAGATGACCCGGGAGCAGCGACTTGGCATGGGCGCACTCTTGGCCGGGGCGAGCCTTGCCGCGCTCTGGACGGTCTGGCCTTCCAGCCGCACAATCCCCGATGTGGAAACCTCAGCCGTCGAGGAATTCCAGGATCAGGCGGGCGGCTCGCCCTTCGGAGCGATTGAGCCGGGACCGGAAGCGAAGCCCTCAGGTGATGGGTTCTCAGACATCGAAGGGGAACTGGCCTCGCAGCGGGAAGACCTCGAAGCGCGGAACGCCACGCTCCAGTCCGAGGTGGAACGGCTGCAACGCGAGCTGGGTGATCTTGCCAACAGGGCCGATGCCGAGAAGGACCAGACCGCCAAGGAACTGGCGCTTGCGCTCGAAGAGGCACAATCCCAGAACCTCGCTCTCATGGAGGATATGCGGCGACAGTTCGATCAGGAGATCGCCGTTCTGAAGGCAAGCGCCGACACCGCTGGTGCCGTCGATGCCGCGCGGGAAGCAGAATTGGCGGCCAAACGTGCCGAGCGCGAGGCGCAGCTTGCTGCCCGCGTTGCCTCGCCTTCGGTCGTCTTCGACGATGGTCAGAAGGGTGGCGCGGGGGATGCCGGTATGGGGATGCCCGAGGCCGCAGCCGAGGGCCGAGATGCGGCAGGTCGGGATTTCGTGCAGTCAGGGCGTGAAGCCACCGCCACCGAAGTGAGCCAGGTGATCGCCAATCCGTCGAACACCGTCCTTCAGGGCACGATGATCGAAGCGACCCTCGAGAATGCGGTCGACTCGAGCCTGCCTGGCCAGATCACAGCGATCGTGACTCGGCCGGTCTGGTCCTTCGATCAGGCGCAAATCCTGATCCCCGCCGGCTCGCGCCTCTTCGGTGATTATTCCTCGGAGGTGGCCATCGGCCAAGGTCGCATCCTTGTCGCCTGGACGCGGCTCGTCACCCCGGACGGGCAGTCTGTGCAGATGGAAGCCTTCGGTGGCGATGCCCAAGGACGCTCCGGCATCACCGGAAAGGTCAACACGCGCTTCAGTGCGCGGTTCGGGTCGGCTGCGCTCATTTCCCTTCTCAAGGCCGCCCCCGCCGTTGCCGCCGCGAAATACACCGACGAGATCAGTTCCGACACGGCCGAGAGCATGGGCGAGGACCTGAGTACTGCCATGGGCTCCGCGGTCGAGGCCTATACGAGCCTGCCGCCGATCATCACTGTCGCCCCCGGAGCCGCAATCACGGTCATGGTCGATCGCGACCTGGAAATCTGGTGATGGATGATCGGCCGAGTTTTCTCGGGACTTACCTCACGCCGCTCGCGCCACTGTTCCCGCGGGACGATTTGGTCGAGGTGGCAATCAATCCCGACGGCAAGGTCTGGATCGAGCGGAAGGGCGCAACCCATATGGAGCGGGTCGCGCATCTGTCCATCGATCGGGTCCTGTCTAACAACCTTGGGCAGGCAATAGCTTCTGCCGTTGGCGTGCAGTTCTCCGACAAGAAGCCCACCGTCTCCGGAAAGATCGTCTGGGGCGATATGGCGATCCGGGCACAGGTTGTGGCACCGCCCATCGTGGAAGGCGGGATGGCCATCACCTTCCGGCCGTTCAAGGTGTCGGCTGATCAGCTGATCGAGCCACGGCTCTTACATGGGGGTCTGGTCGATCTCGACGCCAAGCGTCGGGAGAGGGCAGGAGAGGCGATGAGACTGGCTGAGGCCGGGCAAGTTGTCGATGCCATGCGGCTTTGCGTCGAAGAGCGCATGAACATTCTGATTTCAGGCGGGACCTCGACCGGCAAGACGACCTTCGCGCGGTCTTTGTTGTCGATGGTGGACCCAGACGAGAGAATTCTGACCATCGAGGATGCCTACGAGCTGTTTCCCCAGCAAGAGAATGGGGTTGCACTTAAGGCAGATCGAAGCACCCAAGGTGAACGGACGCCTGCGCGGCTGTTGGAAGCCTCGCTTCGAATGCGACCAGATCGGATCATCCTTGGGGAGTTGCGGGGCGAGGAAAGTCGCACTTTCCTCGAGGCGATTAACACCGGGCACGGCGGGTCGTTCACAACGATCCACGCCGACTCTGCCCGGAAGGCAATTGATCGGTTGGCGATCATGGTCATGGCCGCCGGGCTGGGCATGGGGTTCGAGGAAGTGAAGCGGTACTGTGAGGGGAGCGTGGATTTGGTGGTGCAGCTTTCGCGGCAGGGTGGGCGGCGCGGGGTGGCGGAGATGGTGTGCCTTTGAGGATCGCGAAGGGCGGAAAGCGGACCTTCGCGCCTTGCATACGTCAACGTTCAAGAGCATCTTCGCCCAGCGTTGGCGGATGCAACTCGCTGCCGGTCCGAACCATCGAACGTCTGACGAGCACCAAAGCAGGTCAATGACATCGGCGGTGGGCTATGGAATGTCTGCGAGCGGATAGCCCCATGCGCCTTCCCATCCGCAGGCTTTCGCTGCGCAGAAGGCGGCATGTTGGAGAACCTGTTCTGGAGTATCTCCGCGCAATCTCGCCACAAGGTAGCCCGCGATGAAGGCATCGCCTGCGCCCATCGTGTCGACCACCGTGGCGGGCACAATTGGCTGTTCGATGCGGGTCTGACCATTGGCCCAGACTGCCCCCTTGTCGCCGCGCGTCACGCAGACGGTGTCCGGCCCAAGATCGAGAACCCACCCGATGAGGGCGCTGACCGCCGTGTCCTGCAGCCCGGCGCCGGAGAGGAAGGCGGTGGTCACATGGGGGCAGACCTGCTCCAGATAGGCCGGGTCGTGCAGGGTCGAGAAATCGAAGGACACCTCGCGCGCAGAAGCCCGGATGCGGGGCAGTTCGGGTTCCAGATAGCTGAAGCAGCTGGAATGGACATGGCCCTTCGCCGCGATCAGCGCGAGGTCATCCTCGTCCATCCTGAGCATCAGCTTGCGCCGGATGCCGCCCCGGTTCGACGCGACGAAGACCCGGTCTCCGTCCGCATCATGCGTGACCTGCGCCTTGCCGTTCGGCCCTTCTACCCGGCGCAGATGGGCGGTCGAGAGGCCTTCGGCGGCCATGCAGGCGCGGACATGATCGCCCTCACGGTCATTCCCGACGATGCCCATGTAGGCCACGTCGGCAAGCCCGAAGCGGCGGGCCAGAACGGCCACGTTCAGCGCGTTGCCGCCGGGGAAGAACTCGCCCCGGTCAAGGTAGAGGTCGACGACATTGTCGCCGATGCAGAGAAGTCCGTTCGTCATGCTGGCTCCGTCCTGGAGGGGGCAGGACTGGCCCGCCCCCTGACCTTTCGTCAATAGTCCATCTTCCACATGTAGCGCCGCACGGTCAGCGGATGGCCGCGGCTGTCGGCCAGCTTGTCGCAATAGACGCGCAGGAGCGTGCCGAAGGCCATGTGCTCGACATGTTCCACGACCTCGGGATCGATCACGCCGAGGCCCAGTTCCTCGGCGCAGAGCGTGGTCACGCGCTGGCTGTACTTAGTCACGAAATCCAACCCCCGGTCATCCATCTTGCGGCTTGCGCCAAGGCCGCGCAGCACGATGAAGGGCACGTCGAAATCGGTGATCTCGAAGGGTCCGTGGAAGTATTCGCCCGCGTGGATGCCGGCGGAGTGGATCCACTGCATCTCCTGGAAGATGCAGATGGCATAGGAATAGGCGGTGGCATAGTTCGCGCCGGCGCCCATGGTGTAGATCACCGGCTCGCGCTTGTGGCTTTCGGCGAAAGTGGCGATCCGGTCGGCATGGGCGGAGATGGCGGTGTCGATCAGCGCGGGCAGGGCGGTCAGGGCCTTTTCCACCTTTTGCGCCAGGGGGTTGGCTTCGCGCGCGGCGAGGATGCCGAAGGTCAGCCGGGCCATGACGGCGGCGGAATGGTCGGTCGCAAAGGTCTTGGGGGCGTGGGTGTAGTAGACCCGGAACTCGACCGCTTCGTCCAGCGGGCTGCCGGGCAGGTTGGTCAGCGCGATGGTCAGCGCGCCCTTGGCCCGGGCGAAGCGCGCCGCCTCGACCGTTTCGGGCGTGGTTCCAGAATGCGAACACAGAATCACGGCCGAGGTTGGCCCCAGCCGCGCCGGGTTGCGGGCCATGAACTCGGCGGCGTTCAGCGCGTGTCCGGCGATGGTCTTCGCATGGCGGTCGACCGCATACTGGTTCGGCAGCATCAGCGCATAGGACCCGCCGCAGGCGACGAAATAGATCTCGGTCAGTGCAGGCCGGGCCTTTGCGGCGGCAAGAGCGGCGGCGATCTGCGCCTCGGTCGGGAAGGGTTTGTCGGTCATCTGGTCCTCTCATCAGGCAAGGTTGGGCCGGTCCCGGAAACGGCGTTCCGGGGGGCGGCAGGTCGGCAATGGGTTAGGCGCTACTGGGGAAATCCCCCCGGATGGCCACAGCAGGCGGCAGCGCAGGTGTGGCCCGCTGCCATGGCCTTGGGCACGTCGGCCCCGTTCAGCCGCGCGGCCAGAAAGCCCGCGATGTAGGCGTCGCCCGCGCCGGTGGTGTCGACAGGGGTGATCGCCGGGGCTGCGGCGCGGAAGGTCTGTCCGCCGATCAGGGCAAGACTGCCCCGTGCGCCCAGCGTGATGACGGCCCCCTTTGCGCCTTGGGCCACCAGATCTGCCGCGCGCGCCTCGGCATAGTCGGCCTGCGCTTCGGACAACGAACCAAAGGCGATGGTCAGCCCCTTCACATCCAGATCCTCCAGTGCCGCATTCACCGATACATCCTGCGACAGGCTGACCCCGTCGCGCGCCAGCACCCGGCGCGCATGGCCGCCATCCTGAAGCCAGCCAATATGAACATGCCGGGCCGCCGACAGCGCGCTCAGGCTGGCGCTTGGAGGGGTCCACCCCGCGCAGGCGCCGAAATCCTCGGTCAGGATGGTGCGGTTGCCGTCCAGCGCGACGCTCAGGCAGGTGACCGAGGTCGAAAGTGTGCGCCGATCTGCGAGCGAAACATCCACTCCCTTTTCGGTCAGCGCGGCCAAAACTCGGTCGCCATCGGCCTCTCCGGCTGGTCCAACGGCCCCGCAATAGGCCGAGCGCAGTCCTAGCATCGCGGCCTGCACTGCGACGTTGACGGCATTGCCGCCCACCAGATCAGCCGTGACCGCGCCGGTCAGCCGGTCGATGCAGTTGTCGCCAAGGGCTATCAGGTCGAAAGCGGTCATCCGATCGTCGCCCCCCGCGAGGCCATGTTGTCCTTCAGGTCGTGCAAGGCGAGGACAGGGCGGCGATACCAGGTCTGGCCGTGAAAGAAGGGGCGCGTCTCCAGCTCCAGCCCGTCAAGGGCCGTTTCGCCGCCCTTGCCCAGCATCTTCTGCGCCAGCTTCATCCCGAGGTAGGACGACATGGCGACGCCGGTGCCGTTGTAACCGATGGCATAACCCATACGGCCGTGCAGACCCACATGCGGCAGGTGGCTGAACGTGGCACCGACAAAGCCGGTCCAGACATGCGCGATCTTCACGCCCTCCAGCTGCGGGAACAGCCGCAGGATGTTGCGGCGCACCCGCGGCAGGCAGGCGGCAACGTTGGTCACGTTCACCGGGACCACGGTGCCGATCACCACCCGGTCGCCATCGGGCGAAGGGCGGTGGTAGGTAACGTTCATCCGCGTGTCATAGACCATCGAGGCGCGGGGATAGAGAGCTTGGACCTTGGCAGGGGCCATCGCTTCGGTCGCCGTCACCACCGAGGCCAGCGAGACCACCCGCCGCCGCATCCACTTTGACGCGCCGTCGGTATAGCCGTCGGTCGCCATCACCAGATGCGCGGCGCGCATGGCGCGTTGCCCGGCCAGACAAGTGATATGATCGACATGATCCTCGATCCGCGACACCCTGCAGTGCGGCACGAAGCGGACGCCCGCCGCAAGGCAAAGCCGCACCAGCTCGGCCACCAAACGACCTGGGTGCAGGCTGGCCCAGTCGGGCAAATGCACTCCGCCGTGAAATTGCGGCGAGGCGACGAAGTCGGACACCCGGCCTTTCTGGACTTCCTCACCCTCGACCCCGAGCCGCGCGTTCTGGCGCAGGAAATGGCGTAGGCCCTCCATCCGGTCGGGGCGATGTGCCCCGATGAAATGGCCGCAGACGCTGTAGTTGCAGGCGATGCCCTCTTCCGCCACGAACTGGCGCAGGTGGCGGTGGGCCTCGATCCCGGTCGACAGGATAGCCCGTGCGCGGTCCTCGCCATACTTCGCGATGAAGTCGTCCAGGTCCGGCTTCATCTCGGACGACACCTGCCCGCCGTTCCGGGTGGAGCAGCCCCAACCGATCTCGCCCGCGTCGCAGACCACGACCTGCCGCCCGCCCCGCGCCAGATACAGCGCGGTGTGCAGGCCGGTGAAGCCTGATCCCACCACCAGCACATCCTCGCGCGGCTCGACCGTCGCGGCGGGGACCTGTGGCAAGGCCATCTCGGCCCGCCACAAGGGGGTGTCGCTGAACCCGGCGAACATCTCAGTACGCCACGCGCTTGTAGTAGCGCCGCGTCACCAGCGGGTGATTGCGCATCACCTCAAGATGCGCTGAAAGCCGCTCCAGCACGGTTGCGAGAAGCGCCGGAGCCAACATCGCCCGCAAATCGGACGACAGGCCGGTGGTCGCAAGGTCGCGGGTATCCAGCACCGTCAGTTTGTCGGTATAGCCCTTCGCAAAGGCAATCACGCGGTCGGTCAGCGGGCGGGCTTCATCTTCACCCGCGAAGACCACGACCGAAACGCCCTTTTCCACCAGCTCCAGCGTGCCGTGGAAGAAGTCCGAAGCATGGACGGGCCGGGTGCGGATCCACTGCATCTCTTCCAGGATGCACATGCCGTAGTAGTAGGCTTCGGGCCAGGCCGCGCCCGACCCAGTCAGGATGTGCCAGCCATCGGCGGCAATCGCCCGGGCTAGTGAATCGGCGCGCGGCTCGAACGACTGTTTCACCGCAAGAAGCTGCTGCGGCAGACCCGCAAGCTCGGCGATGATCCGATCGTAGTCAGACCGCTCGCCCCGCGCCTGCATCGCCGCCAGCGCCGCCACCAGCGAGGTGACATAGAACATCTCGCACGAGGTATCATCCTCGGCAAAGTTGACGAAGCTGTGGTCGGCCCCCTTGGCCAGAGGCGTCTCGGCGTGGCCGGTGATGGAGATCACGGTGGCCCCGCGTGCCTTCACATAGTCCATCGCCGCGATGCTTTCCTTCGTGGTGCCCGAAAGCGACGGCATGATGACCACCGACTTCGGTCCCAGCGCCACATGCCCGGTCAGCACGATCTCGGCGCACAGGACGTTGTGGCAGGGCAGATTCGAGGCCCGGCGCATCAGATCGGTCGCGGGCTGCATCAGGATGCCCGCGCCGCCTGACCCCATGAAGAAGAGGCTGTCGGCCCCCTCGGCCACCAACCGCCCGACCAACGTGCCAATGTCACGGGCGATGGACACGGTTCCGGTCTGGATGCGCAGGAAGCGGGCGGGATCGAAGTTCAGCATGGTCTTTCCTTTCTTCAACCAATGAGGCGGATCAGAGCCGAAGGCCGCTGTCGCCGGAAAAGAGATGCGCGCGGCCCGGCTGGGGCTGCACAGTCAGGCCGCCGTCCGCGGCAAAGTCATGTTCGCCATCAAGCTGCACGGTCACGGGTTGGCCATCGGCAAGGCGGCCATAGGCATAGGTAACGCCGCCCAGCCGCTCACTGGCCTGCACCTCCACCGACGCACCGGGTCCGGCGACAAGGTGCTCGGGCCGGATGCCCAGCGTGACCTCGGCGCCGACGGCGGGCAAATGATCCACGGCCACCTCGCAGACCAACCCGGCGGCATCGACGCGGGCGTGGCCGGCCTCGGTGCCCAGCACGCGGGCTTTCAGGAGGTTCATCTTCGGGCTCCCGATGAACCCTGCGACGAAGGTGTTGGCAGGCCGGCGGTAGATGTCCAGCGGCGCACCGATCTGTTCCACCAGCCCATCGCGCAAGACGACGATCTTGTCGGCCAACGTCATCGCTTCGATCTGGTCGTGCGTGACGTAGACCATCGTCGCCTGCAACTCGCGGTGCAGCTGAGCCAGTTCGATCCGCATCTGCAGCCGGAGAGAGGCATCAAGGTTCGACAAGGGTTCGTCGAAGAGAAAGACCTTGGGGTTGCGCACGATGGCCCGGCCGATGGCAACGCGCTGGCGCTGGCCGCCGGACAGCTCCTTCGGCAACCGCTTCAGCAGCGGGCCAAGCTGCAGGATTTCCGCCGCCCGGGCAATCTTGCGGGCGGCCTCGTCCTTCGGCGTCTTCGCCACTTTCAGCGCAAAGCCCATGTTCTGTTCCACGGTCTTGTGCGGGTAAAGCGCATAGGACTGGAACACCATCGCAATCCCCCGGTCTGCCGGGCGCACGTCGTTCATCCGCTGGCCGTCGATCACCAGATCGCCCCGGCTGATCGTCTCCAGTCCCGCGATCATCCGCAGAAGCGTGGACTTGCCGCAACCCGACGGCCCGACGATCACTACGAACTCGCGTTCGGCGATGTCGATGTCGATGCCGCGCACGGCCTCATAGGTTCCGTATCGCTTGGCGATACCCTTGATCTGCATGTAGGCCATGGGCGAACTCATTTGACGGCGCCGCTGGTCAGCCCGCCAACGAACTGGCGCTGCATGACCAGGAAGGTCGCAAGGATGGGAAGGATGGAAAGGGCCAGTCCGGCCATCAGGACGCCCCAGTCGGCCCGCAGGGCGACGGCAAAGCTCATCACGCCGATGGTTACGGTCTTGACGGATTCGCTTTCGACGAAGGTCAGCGCGAAGATGAACTCGTTCCAGACCCGCATCGCCGAGATCAGACCGGCCGAGGCCAGGATCGGGCGGCAGAGCGGCAGGTAGACCTCGCGGAAGATGCGCGCCTCGCCCGCGCCGTCCATTAGCGCGGCTTCGCGCAGCTCGCCTGGAATGCCGGTCATGTAGGCACGGATCAGGAAGGTGGTGAAGGGAAGCCCGAAGGCCACGTTCGGCAGGATCAGCGCGAAGTAGGTGTTGTAAAGCCCGGTCTCGGCCATGACGCGGAAGAGTGGGATCAGGCTGACCTCGGGCGGCAGGATCGCGCCGCCAAGGATAAGCGTGTAGATCGCCGCCTTGGCCCGGAAGTTCAGCACAACCAGCGCATAGGCCGCCATGGTGGCCAGCGACAATTCGATCACCACCGTGGCCGAAGTGACGACCAGCGAGTTCAAGAGGTAGCGCGAGATGCCGTAGTTCCACGCGGTCGAGAAGTTCTCCCAGTGCCAGACCTTCGGCAGGCCCCAGGTGGCGGCGAACATGTCGTTCGTCGTCTTGAAGGCGTTCAGAAACAGCCAGATCATCGGGTAGACGCAGATCACCGCTAGTGTCAGGAAGACGGCCCAGAGAATGACGCGATTCAGCACGGCAAGGGCGGGGAAGGAACGCGCTGTGGCCATGTCAGCGGTCCTTCTGCAGCTTGATCTGCACCAGACCGATGGTCAGCGCGATGAAGAAGATCACCGTGGCGATGGTCGAGGAGTATCCGATCATGTCGTCGCGGAAGGCGGCGCGATACATCATGGTGCCCAGGACCTCGGACGAATGGTTCGGCCCGCCCGCCGTCATCACCCAGACGATGTCGAACACTTTGAGCGAGCCGAGGATGGTGATGATGGTGACGATCAGTATCGTCTCGCGCACGCCGGGCACGGTGATATGCCAGAACTGCTGCACACCCGACGCGCCGTCGATCTCCATCGCCTCGTAAAGATCGCGTGGCACAGCCCGAATGGCGACCATGAAGAGGGCCATGATGTAGCCGGTCCACTGCCACTGGCTGACGAAGATCACCGCAAAGATGGCGGTGTCCGGCTCGCCCAGCCAGGCCCGCGACCAGCTGGCCAGCCCGGTTTCCCACAGGATCTGGTCGATCAGGCCGGTGGTCGGTGTCAGCAATAGCTGCCAGACCAGACCAACCACGACCACGGGAAGGATCGACGGCAGGAACAGCGCAGTTCGGAACAGGTTGGCCGAGAAGTCAGGGAAGATCCGTGCCTCCAACACGGCGGCCAGCACCAGCGCAATGCCGACCTGACAGGTGACCGAGATCACCGCGTACACGGCGTTGTTGGTTAGCGCGGTGGTGAACTTGGGGTCGCTCCACAGGCGCAGGTAGTTGTCCAAGCCGACAAAGTCCCAGTCCAGCGACATCGCCGAGAAGGAAAACAGGCTGAAGCGAATGTTCGTCAGCGCCGGTCCATAGACGAAGATCACCAGGAACAGCAGCGCCGGCGCGACCCAGAGCCAGCCTTGCAGGCTTTGCCGCCACGTCGCACGGCTATGGTCGGACCTGTCGGTCATCGGTCAGTCCTGTGAGAGAGGGGGAAATGGGCCGGGCGACCTACTGGCCGCCCGACGTTGGTCCAGCGCGGGAGCTTATCGCTGGGCCAGCGTTTCCTTGGCGGCGGCGCGCACCTTTTCCATCACGGCTTCCGGCGTCTCATCACCCGACAGAAGGCCCTGCCCCGCGGCCAGGATCACGTTGGCCGAGGCGGTGTCCATGTCGGTATCCAGCCACAGCGCCATCCCGGCGGCATCTTCCAGCGCCTTCAGCCCGGCCAGCGTTTCCGGGGTGGTGGTCTCTTCCGTCACCGAGCCGATCACGGCCGAGGTCATGCCGGTCGTCGAGACATACTTGGCCGCCTGTTCAGGCGAGGTGAGGAAGTTCAGGAATGCCAGCGCCTCTTCAGGGTGCTCCGTCTTGGCGGAGATCAGGAACCCGTCCGGCGCGCCCGTCAGAAGATCGTTGCGGCCCGCGGCACCCTCCATCGGCGGCAGCGGGAAGAAGCCCCAGCCCTGCTCGGCCACCGGCGTGTCGGCCAGCATGTAGAACTCGACCAGCTCCAGGTAGACCATGGCCGAGCGGCCGGCGATGAAGGCGCCGCGCGCCTGCTGGTGCGAGATCGCATTGGCGCCGCTGTTGAAATAGCCCTTGTCGCCGAAGGACTTGTACAGCGCCAGCGCCTCGACATAGCCGGGGTGGGTGTAAAGCTGGTCGGCCGGGGCCAGAAGCTGGTAGTCGGCCTGGCGCACCTCGTCGGGGACCATCTTGGCGAAGAGGTCGCCGATGTAGTGGGTGGCCGCCCAGGGCGCCTGGTTGCCATAGGCGATCGGCACTTCCCCTGCCGCCAGAAGCGCGTCGTTCAGCGCGATGAATTCGGCGAAGGTGGTCGGCACGGAAAGGCCGTGCTTTTCGAAGATCGCCTTGTTGTAGATCATGTACTTGCTGTCGACGTTCACCGGGATGCCGAACTGCTTGCCCTCGAACTGGAAGGGCTCCAGCGAGGCGGCGGCGAAGCGGCCCTGCCATTCCGGGCCCTTCAGCGCCTCGGTCAGGTCCAGCGTGCGGCCCTCGCGGGCGAACTTGCGGCCGAACTCGCCCGACCAGGAGAAGTAGATGTCCGGCACCTGGTCCGAGGCCATCAGGACGCGGATCTTGTCCTTGTAGGGCTCGTCCGCCACCGCCTCCATTACGATGTCGATGGTGGGGTTGGCCGCTTCGAACTCGGCCACTGCGGCGTCGAAGTAGGCCATGTTCTCAGGCTCGGGGAACTTGTGCAGGAAATTGACCACGGTCTTGTCCTGGGCCAGCCCCGGCAGCGATGCCAGGATTCCGGTCGCCAGTGCGGTCACGGCGAGAAGGTGCTTCATCGAACTCTCCCTTGTTGGTTGACCGGACTATACCAGTTTGTCCGGCTTTGCTGGTGTTGGTATATTGGTATCCATACCAAGTGGACCAGCGCAACGATTTTCTTGCTGCAGTCTGCGCTTTTTTCATGCTGCATAGCGGCATAGCGGCGCCGTGAGTGGCTTTTTCGATTGCTTGTATCGCGTTCGTGGTATAGCAACTTGCGCAGTTTGCCCCTACTACGTCCGGAAAATCGGGGGGTTTTCAATGCGTGTCCTACTGTCGGTGTATACCAAATGCCCATCCCTAACTTCATCAGTCAGGATCAGCGCCCCGGCTCGGCGCTGGCCCGGGTGCACCTGCTCTTGCGCAATCTCATGCTGGAAACCGGCATGTCGCACGGCGATCGCATCCCGTCCGAGCGTGAACTGGCCGAACGATTCGGGATCTCGCGCATGACCGTGCGTAAGGCGCTGAATCAGCTTGTTGACGCGGGGCATCTTGAACGCCGCGGCACGGCAGGCACGTTCTTGCCCGAACCCGCTGTCGTGCGGCCGCTGTCCAAGCGGGTCTCGACGGCGATCTCGGAAGTCGTGGGCCAGGCCGGTCATAAACCCGGCGCGCGCCTTCTATTCTTCGAGCAGGCGCAGGCCGATGCAAATATCGCACGCCGACTGCACCTGGACGAAGGTGCGCCGATCATCGTGATCAAGCGGCTTCGCCTGTCAGATGCGGTGCCCTTCTGCGTCGAGACCAGCTACCTGCCGCAACACCGCATCCCCGGGCTTGTGGCCGCCGATGTGTTCGCTGCGCCATCGCTTTACGCCCTTTTGCGCGAACGCTTTGGCATGACCTTCGCGACCTCGGACTTCCACGTCAGCGTTGCCGCTGCCCCGGAGATCGAGGCAGACCTTCTTGGCCTTGCCCCGGGAGTAGGCGCCCTTGCCATGCGCTCGACCGTCTACGACCGCGACGGCCAACCGGCCGAGTTCCTGATTTCCTGGAACCACCCTGACCGCGTAGCGTTCGAATCCCTGCGCGATGATACAGGCCCGGTGAAGAGTGTTTTCACCGACTGGGCAAGTCCAACGCTTTGAAGGCATGACTGCGAAGCGTCATTGTCCGCTTTGGGCCGTATTTGCCCGTAGGAGCATGCGGTGAGGTTCAGCGGCCAAGCTCCGCTTAGACCCGAGCCGGCAATTTCCGTGTGCGCTTGGCGCTCTTCGCAATTTCCTGAAACACCCGTGCCGCTTCTCCGAAGACCTCGGCACCCGCAGGTCCAGCGGACGCACTCAACCCTGACAGCTTCCCGACAGGCGCTAGCCTGCTATCCGCCCCGCCCCCCTGTATGGTCGGCAACGCCTTCCCCTTCCGCGCCCGATCAATCGGCCCGAATTGCCGATCCTCGTAGTATCGAATGTGCCGCGCCCGGATCGGATACTGCCCCTCCGGCAGGACCAGAACTTCGTCAAGCGGAAACCGCAGCACCTCGTTTGCCGAAATCAGCGGCCGCTCCTCGGAACGCCTGCTGACATTTGCGCTGTCCTCCAGCGAGCGGACGCGCGACTGGCTTTCGGTCACTGCTGTGATGGTGGAGCGCCCCAACGCATTCGACAGCACCTCGGCGGTCCGGTCATCCTGCGGCGTCATGTAGATCTGCACACCGGCGCCACCTTGCAGGGAGCGGCGTCCAGTTTCGCCATAGATGTCATCGAGGCCTGGAATCGTCTGGGAGATGATGAAGAAGCGGCCGCCGAAGCTGCGGATGGTCTTGATGGAAGAGAGGACAAGGGGCTGGCGGCCGAGCTGGTCGAACTCGTCCATCAAGAACATGACGGCATGGGGCTCGTCTGGTCCGGGCTCGCGGCGCTGCAGGGAGGCAATGGCATCCGCGAAGAGAAGGCGGACGAGGGGTGCGAGGGTTTTCAGGTGCTCGGGCTGAACGACGATGTAGAGGCTTTGGGGATTGCGGCGGAAGGTCGAGAAGTCGAAGTCGCTGGCCGACGTCACCCGGTCCACCGCAGGGTCGTTCCAAAGTTCGAGGCCGGATCCCTGGATGACGGACACATAGGCACCGAGGGTCTTTTCCGGAACATCGGCCATCTCGAGGAAGGTGCGAGAGACGATCGGGATATTCGTGGTCTCGGCAATGGCGGTGTAGCTCTTCTTCTTATCGCCACCCCCGGCCATGATCTCACCGGCAAAGCCCAAGGTTGGGCGGCGCTGTTCGATGGCGTACAGACACGAGGCGATGAAGAGCCGTTTGCCCGCATTGAAGAAGCTCTGCGCGCTTTCGCCTTCCGGGATGAGGAAGAGGTCGGCCATCGAGTTCAGCGCGGTATACTGACGCTCGGCGGAGGGCAGGGCGGCGATCCGGGCAAGCGGATTGAACCGGTGCGAGCCACGGTCTTCATCGAAGGGCGAGAAGTACCAGATGCCATTCTTCAGGCCGTGCTTGCGGTGGATGGAGGTCTTCGCGAAGTTCTCGCCCTTCACGTCGAGGATGATCGCTGAGCCTGAGAAGTGGAGGAGGTTCGGGATGACGAAGCCGACGCCTTTCCCGCGGCCGGTAGGCGCGATCATCATCGCGTGCGGGAAGCGGTCGGGTGGTGCCATCACAAAGGGCGCGTCGGATTTCGGGAGGCCGAGCTTGCCGAAGATGAAGCCGTTATGATCGAGGGTTCCGACCATGCGGTTGCGCTTCAACTCGCGGCGCGACTGGAAATGTGCGTCGTCATACTGGTTGAGGCGGCCGCGATGTACCCCGGCTAATCCGACGAGCGTCAGGGCGACGGTCACGGCGCCATTGATGATCAGCGCGCCCTGCAGTACCGCAGGCCGTGCTGCGAGGTCGGACCAGGCGTAGCGAAGGAACCAGGGGCCCATGGGGCTCAGGGTGTCGAGGCTCTCCCGGAAAGCGGTGATCACATAGATCGTCGCCAGCATGCCGCCGATGTAGAGACCGGTCAGCAGGCCAAGGAGCAACGCCAGCGGATACCGCCATGCGGTGTCGAGGTTCGAAAGCATGTTCTGTCCTCAGAGTTCGTGACCGGTGTCGCGTTCGGCCGCGCGGTCACGCTGCCCCATTTCGGCGGCGCGATGCTGCGCCCTTGCCAGGTCCGCCCAGGGTCCGACCTCGCTCGACTGATCGAGGTCGCCTTCGTTCTTCAGTTCATGCGCGACGGCGGCCCGGAGTGCCGGATCTCGGACCTGCTCGTTGAGCGGTGCCAGATCGCCGGACCGGACGCGGTCGAGGTCCTCGGGCTTCAGGGTCTCGTGCATCCGATCGACGATGGCTTCCAGCGCGGGCACCTCGGAGAGCTTCATATGGCGATCGGCGTTCAGCAACTGGTCACGCGCAACGGCCTCGGTCAACTCGGGCGCTAGGCTGAAAGCCGCGACTTCCGCCTGAACCTCCTGTCCCAAAGCGCGCTCCGTTTCCATCCAGAACACCTTTTGCATCGTGTTCGGCTGCTCGGTGATCCAGCTCGCCCGCTGACCTTCGCTGCGCTCGGCCAAACTGAAGCGGGCGACCATTTCCTCGACGGACGTGCCGGCTATGCGAAGCTCATCTTCCCGGATCGAGAACAGCGCCGTCAGCCGTTCGCCGATCTCGTCGCGAACATGAGCAAGGGTCGCGCGTAGACCTTCATCAAGAGAAACGCCCTCGGTCTGACCCTGCTGCATCCGCGCAAGCGAGGCGAGGGTCGGGTTGTGGTAGGGATCGGTGTTCCGATCGGCGAGTTGCGCATGCTCTGCCAAGAGGATGCTGTCGGGCGCGAGTTTCAGGGAGGCGCGCGCCTGCTCGGCAAAGCTTCGTTCAAGGTCAACCCGCTCGGCTGAGGGTTCCATGGCACGAATTGCCTCCCAAGCCTCGGTGGCGGAAGCGATCATCTCGCTGCGCGCAGCTTCAACCCGCGCGGCGGGGTCGCCTTCGGCATGAAGCGAGTGATCGGGCATGAGAGGAACTCCTTGTCTGAGTGCGGCGGCAGAGGCGCCAAGCGCCCGAGCCAGCCGGGAAAGGTAGGAAGAGGTGCTCGCCTCGGTGCCGGTTGCGGCGGCAAGACCGGCGAGGTCGCCCAGGGTTTCATACTCGCGGGCAAAGCCCTGCATCGCGGCAAGCCGTCGGCTCCGCTCCCCGTCGGATAGCGGCGGAGGGGCAGGGGGCGGGGCCTTCCCACCGTCTCGCAATGCACGCAGCTCGGACTGTCGCGGCGGGTTCTCGATGATGCCGCGGGAGAGGCGTGAAGAGGCGAGGATGTTCAGCCCATGCGCCTGGCTGATCTCGGCGTGAAGTTCGCGCATCACATCGAAGTTCAGCGCGGCATGACGACAGATCGACAAGAAGTGGCCTTCCTCAATGCCATGCTTGTCGACCACGAAATGCGCATGCAGATGGTCGGTGTCCTTGTGAAGGGCAGCGACATAGCGCCAGGCATCCCCATACTCACCGGACCCGAACACGGCCTGACCCCATTCCCGGGCGATGACCTCGGCGCGCTCTGCGTCCGCCCCACGCGGGAAACTCAGAACGATATGATCGGCGTGTCCCCGGCGCGGTGCACCTGTCCAGGTTGAAGACCAGATATCCGCCGTCCGGCCCGTTCGCGATGGATCGAAGTCACGCTCATAACCCGCCAGATTGCACCAGGTGCTCTGCACCCCGTCTTCCCGGGCCACATAGTCGAGCAGGCGCTTCAACTCCTGCGGCGTTCGGGCACTGCCACCTGCGATGCGTTTGACGACCGACTGCCAGCCGCGTGGTCCTCCAGCGTTTCGCAGAAGCGCCCGGGTCTGACGTTCCTTGCGCGTGCCGAGACGGGACGCGGCACCCTCGCCACCGCCTCGCCCACGACGACGGTCGTCGAGAACATGACCGAGAACCAGATCCTCAACGGAAGGCGACCGGGTCATTTCGGCGCCTCGGCAGAAGTGTCGGCAGCAGGAGCGAAAGAAGAGACTTGATCACCAAGTCCCTGCTTGGCCCGAAGCGACGAGAGAAGATGGACAACCTCTTCTACAAGGTCATCGACCCGCGCTCCGACCTTGCGCACCAGGGCGGCATCGCGGGCATTCCAGGTCAGACGACCGACCGCCCCCAGACGAGCGATCTGGTTGAGGTTGTTGCCGACGGCCGACAACTCCCGCCTTGCTGCAGCGATGGCATCAAGCTCGTCTGCCTGGATGGCCAGACGATCGCTTGCCTGTCTGACCAGATGCCGGACTGCCTCGGAGACCGTCAGACCGCTTGCCTCGGCAACCGCCTGAAAGGCTGCATGCTCGTCTTCCGTGATGCGGATGTTGAGCTTCACCGAAAGCCGCCGCACCTCTTTCCGATCAAGGCTGCCCTTGATCCGTGACAGCGCCTGGCGGGAACGGCCCATAGACCTCGCCACGGCCGCGACGCTCTCGCCAGCGAGGAGCCGCGCCGTGATGGCGGTAGTCTCTGCAGAGGTCAGGCGTGAGCGTGGCATTGCATCATTACATGTGTTTTGAAGTCATTGCGCATCATGTACCACACAACACCGTTCCTGCCAACCGTCCTCACCGGCCGGTTTCCGCTCCTCCGAAGAGGAGCCCGCCTGCGGAAACCGGACAGCCGGTGAGGACTCAATATGGCGACAGGGGTCGGCGGCTGGACCGCCGACTGGATCCCTGCGCCCCGGCCGCCAGGCCTCCGTTTCACTCGAGACCAAACGGGTGGAGCGCCTGGAAAGCTTGGGCTTTCCAGAAGTGTACGGTTCCTCCACGAGGGATTGTTGGGACGGGCACGACAGTCTGATGGAAGGGCTGCCAGGGAAGGGAAGAGGGGCGGGGGAAGGGGTCTCCGGATGCTCCGAGGCCTGCCCATGACGGAAAATGGCAGACTATGAATGGCTTTGGGCATGAAGCCACAAGCTGGATCGGCGCAGCGTCAACTCGTCACTGGGCAAACTAGCAAGCAGGCCGACAGGAAAGCAGACAGATTGTCCGGCATGCAGCCGGTTGGCGGGTCACATTCGGGATCGTCCCCTGACGGAGGCCTGATGTCACCTTGCCTTCGGATCAGCCGTGCGGACAGGTTCCCACGTCGGTATGCGGCCTGTCATCTATGCAAGCATGCAGACATGCAAACCGTCATACGGGCCGGAAGGCAGATAGCCACGATTACGGGCAGGCCTCAGGACTGCTCGGGCGCCGCGCCGCAGCATTACGGCTGCGGGAATCCTTAAGAAACATGAAGGCTTCGGCGGTGTGTTACAACTTCCAGCACATGCGATTTGACGTTTCTGCAACCTTATGCCTAAACGGCGCACCGGATGCCGGTCAGATTAGTGACGCCTTTACAAAGGCTTCGCGCGGTCTTGCCCTGCTTGCGGTGCATCGCCGTCCGCAGCGTCATGAAAGAGCGCCGGGCGTCGGTGCCAGGGGTAGTGAGTACCGTTTGTGGAGGCGTCATTTCATGCAAGTTATTACCATCGTGCAGACCAAGGGCGGCTCGGGCAAGACCACGACCACCATGCTTCTCGCATCTGCAGCACTGAACCTTGGGCGCCGCGTCACCCTGATCGATGGCGACGTCAACGCCCAACTCGGCCGTTGGCGCGACAGCTTCGAACTGGCCACCTGGGAAGGTGCGCAGAAGCCCGACTGGCCGGAGAGCCTGGCGATCCTCTCGCCACCCGAGAGCGTGGAGGGGCTACTGTCGCTCCTCGAAGCCGAGGAAGCGCGGGGTGTTGATCTCGTGGTGATCGATACGCGACCGGGCACCCATACCGACACTGAGGACTTCTGCCTGATCTCCGATCTGGTGCTGATCCCAGCCCGCCCCGTCTATGCCGAATGGGAAATGACCCATCGCGCCGTCCTCTGGATGGACGACCTCCGCGCCTCGATTGCCGAGGGCGAGCGGTTCCCAGCGGTCCGGGTCCTCGTCATGGACGCGGGGCCGAAGATCATCGATGCCGCGACCCGGGAAGGGGGAATGGCGCAACTGCCGAAACGCGACCAGGACGTGCTGCAGGAGATCCTGCGTCTCGACCATCTCGACGTGATCGTCCCGCATTCGCGGATCCTCGAACAGCTGGGCTACCACGGCCCGCTCGGACCTGCGTCCCGCGCTAATGCCAAGGCGCCAGGTGGCCGCCTGCTGGCGGACGCCATCACGCGCCAGCTTGAAGTCGCGGAACTCGTCCTGACAGGGATCGACAAGGTGATCCCTTCATGAGCCGTTTCCGCATTCCCGCACGTGTCGCACCTTCTCCGGCTGCAGAAGAGCCGGGCCTGCAAAACTCGGCGGCACGTTTGCGGTCGTCGCGCGAAGTTCAGTCGCGCATTCTCGCCGAACGGCGAGCGCCGGAGGCGGGACTGCCAGCGGAAAGCATCGAGGCCCAACTCTCTGACTTGCCAACTTCGCCCCTGCCGGAAGCGGGATTAGCCGGGAAGAGGGAAGGGGAGAGGGATCAGCCGCCGTCCCCGGCATTGCCGCCCGATGCTCCGGCTGGTGTGTTGACGAAGCCCCGGAAAGAGAAGCTAGTGGTCCTGTTTCGACTTCCACTGGCGACCGAGAGGCGTCTGGAGCAGATCCCGGGCGCGGGCGATGTGACCTCGGCCTACATGCTACGCGCCTTTGCCAAGGAAGCCCGCGCCGAACTGCGGCGGCTCTTGGCGGAAGAAGAGATCATACCGCATGCAGATGAGGCGAGGCGCATCTTCGCCATGGCGGCAACAGACATGGCGGTCGGCGAAGCAATGACCGTCTACGCCCAAGGCTCTGCGATCCGGGCCATGCATGCAGCCCTAGGTGACCCCTGGCAGATCGAGCCCCGGGCGACGATCGTTGGAGCCTTCCTCGCCGCCATCGCGTTGCGGCTCATTGAGGCGCGACGCGTCAGATAGACCCGGACCATGCAACAGAATTCGATGAAATGCCTGCGGTCACTCGCAGGCAAGCTCGGGCAGCGGCGCTGTCTCGAAGGTCAGGCTGTCAGCGCTTGTAACCAGCGCGAACTCGCCGCCATCTCGGAAGGTCGCAACCATCTTCGACCAGTCTGCGGCGTCAACCGAGGCCTGTGCGGCAAGGCCATTCTTGACTGGCAGGCGGGCCTGTTCGCCCGACTTCGCGAGCACGACGACCATGTCCGGCGCGGCGTCCTTGTCGAAGCGCACCACCAGCGCGCCGTTGGGCGTCGGCCCGAAAACGCGATCCGGATCGCAGACAAGTCGCACCTCACCTGCCTCGCCGGTGAGTGCGTAGGTCGGCAGGCCACGCTCGACACCGACCGTCCAGGCGTCAAGCGCGTGGACAGGAACAGACATCGCCGCAAGCGCGGAAACAACCAGAACAGGGGACAGAACATGCATCGACAGGAACGCCTTTCGTGGTTCGCGTGGCGACAGCAAAGCACCACTTCTGATGGCGTTAAATATGTCTTGAAGGCGCCTCTGTCCATGACTGCAAATCGTCAGCGACCGATCGGAGGCAGGCATGGAGGACGTCACTAGACCCAGATCCAAAAGCCCGACCATTGATCGTCGTCTGTGGCGGATCGACCGTGGACGCAGGGAACTCGTCGCAGAACGGCACTGTACCGCCGGCGGTTGGTTCAGGACCGTATGGCTGGTCCCGGAGGAAACCCTGCGTGGCGTCCTCTGGGCCGAGGTTGTCGAGGAGGAACCTGGCGATCCGTCGCCATGACCCATCAGCTTTCTGAATCGGACGGCCCGGATCGATTCAGAAAAGCAATTGGACTTGGCGAGCCGCAAAGCAGAGTCTGAGCGGGGGAGGACCGCCATGCCTCTGGCACATCTGCACCGCATCGACCCAGAGGCCAACATGTCGCGCTTCTACTGCATCGATGTTGCGGCGACGCTGTTTGGGGACGTATCCGTCTTGCGGACCTGGGGCCGGATCGGGACCCACGGCCGGACGAGCATCGAGACCTGTGCTTCCGTTGAAGAAGCGGAGAGGGCGGCATCCCACACACTCCGACAGAAGATGCGGCGGGGCTATCTGCCGGCCGGTCAGATGCTGCCGCCAGACCTTGCAGAGTGAGATCTGTTAGGCCCTACGCTGAAGCCTGCCTTCAAGCTCGGCTCCGGTCTCGATGGCGATCCGCTCATGGATGACATCGGCCTGCACGACTGCACTCTGCGCGAGCTGAACGTTTCGTGCCGCGACCATACCAGAGACTGCCCCAAGCACGACGAGGTCGTGGGCGACGAGGGAACCTTCAACACGACCTGAACCAGCCACGGTGATCTCCGGCGCTCGCAGTGAGCCAAGGACATTGCCTTGGACCTCGATCGGTCCACTCGAAGAGGCATCGCCTTCGATGACAAGGTCCTGTGCGAAAACGCTGCGGCGGGCGTTTGCGACGGCTGGGTCCGGCCAACGGTCGAGGTCGCCATTTGGGGTCTTCATCTTGGTGCTGCCTCAGCTCAACTTCGTGCCGCAAGACTGGACCAGAAGCGAAACGAAAGGGCAACGCGCGGCGCTGTGATCGGCGAAGAAGCGCGTCCGAGCCGCTGCCCTCAATCGAGTCGCATAATTTTGATTATGTCACACCCTCCGACACGACCAGCGGTGAGCGCCAGTTCCAGCTATTGGCGCATTCCCACCAACTTCTCTGAGGCCTGCCGAACCGGCAGCACCCGCGAGCCCCACTGGGTCAACCTCAGTACTTACACCTTTGGGGTTCGGCGCTGAGCTGATCACCACGCTCAGTGGCGCTGCCAGCGAGCGCAAGTGAGCCATTGCGACTTCCCAAATACCGGCACTCCGGATATGACCGATGCTACCGAGCAATCTTAGGGTCAGGACCCATTAATCGGCTTGAGGCCTCCCTGCCTGCGTGATTCAAGCCCCCGAACTGACGGGGGTGATCATGAGCAATCTATTCTGGCTGACGGACGAGCAGGTGGAGCGGCTGAGACC
>JAESFX010000097.1_pt1 | contig 123272 bp, 69 predicted proteins | sample 9269501 | NCBI WGS metagenome assembly JAESFX01 (sample SAMN14515570, study PRJNA621655) | algae metagenome | isolation source: Desmonostoc geniculatum HA4340-LM1 and co-occurring heterotrophs from cave... | place: USA: Maniniholo cave, Kauai, Hawaii | collected 2009-07-28
GGCTACTGGTAGTTAGAGTACAAGCGAGAAAAGTCTGCCAAAAAACCTTTTGACAGACCCTTATTCAAGTGTGTCAAAAACGCAGGAGCTACACAGACGCTTGACAGGTTTCGTTCATATCAGTGTCATCTGAGTCCGTTAGACTTTCAAAATCACGAAAAAGCTGCATATAGAGCCTCTGCGGTCCGTTAGCGAGAGCAGAACGTTTCCGCTCAGTTGCTCACAGTGAATCGACAGCCTCCGAGTGGCCGCTATGTGGTTTCATTTCTTCGTTTTCATGCGGTTTTTGCTTCAATAAGGGCGCACACGTCCGTTACAAATGGAGGATGCTCTATTTTGACGAAATAGCGGCCTTGCTGGCCGTTACGTTTTGGACATGTACATAATTCCGCAACGATCGACGGCTCAGAGGTCCGCAACGATCGGCTTTGGATCAAAGGTGATGTCTCCAACAATATCATGACAGCTTCGAGGCATCTAGTACAGCTTCCATGGTGCCAGCGTCCAAGCCGAAGCCGCTTCTCTGGTACATTTTGCGCGGAATTCCGTCCGTTGGGGCAAAATAATGCCGCAAATGTCCATTGTGGAGGAAGACTCTTGACAGAGGAGCCAGTTCTGATTATATTTAAAAAGTTGGCGAAAGTGATAATCATTTTCAACGTAGTCAATAAGCAATTATTCACATACTTAATTAAAGGGGTAATGCAACATGAAGAAATTATGGATTCCAATGCTGGCGCTGCTTATGCTGATCGTGAGCGCGTGCGGCAGCAACAACGCGACTAACAATGCGGGCGGTTCGTCGGCGAGCCCTAACGCGGAGGCGACTGCAAGTCCGGCGCCGGAAGCTGGCACGGGCACGATTAAGTATGCTTCGGAGACGGGCGAGATCGAAGTGCCGGCAAGTCCGAAGCGCATTGTCGCTCTTTCGAACGCGCCGAACATCCTGTCGCTGGAAGGGCCGGTTGTAGGCGTGGACGAGTGGACCCAAAAAAATCCGTTGTTCACCGACAAGCTGACGGGCGTTGAAACGGTATCCGAGGACGACCTCGAGAAAATCATCGAGCTGGAGCCCGACCTGATCGTAGCGGGTTCGCACAACAAGAATCTGGACAAATTGGCGGAAATCGCTCCGACCGTCGTGTACACGTGGGGCAAGCTGGATTACCTGGCGCAACAGCTGGAGATCGGCAAGCTGCTGAACAAGGAAGCGGAGGCGCAAGCTTGGATCGACGACTTCTCCGCCCGCGCCAAGGCGGCAGGCGAAGAAATTAAAGCGAAAATCGGCGCGGACGCGACGATCTCCGTCTTCGAGACGGATTCCAAGGACTTCTACGTTTTCGGCAATAACTGGGCTCGAGGCACGGAGCTTCTGTACCAGGCCATGGGTTTAGGCATGACGGAGAAAGTGAAAACGGACGCTCTAGGACCTGGCTACTACACCTTGTCGCTTGAGACCGTACCGGATTATGCCGGCGATTACATCGTATTGAGCCGCAGCAGCGCGGCGGACAATTCTTACATGGAGACGGAATCGTGGAAGAATATCCCGGCCGTCAAGAACGGCCGCGTGATCGAGGTTGATACGGAAGCCGTTACGTACAGCGATCCGATCTCGCTTGAATACATGCTGGAAATTTACAAAGAAGGCCTGCTCAAGTAAGCGAAGCAAGCCTCAGGCGGTCATCCCTTCCGGGATGGCCGTTTTGTGTTTTATCGCATTCGCTCCGCAATCCGAATTGACATTCCCGAATAATCGGAATAAAATATTGAATCAAATCAATATTTATGAAAGCCGTTATCAAGGACATGAAGGATTGCGCATACCTCCCAGAGAGAGGGGACACGGCTGAAAGCCCCTCAGGCCATGACGATCGTTTACCGCCTTGTAGCTGCAGACTTGAAATTCCGAAGGCGAGGCCTCGCCGCGGACGTGTAAGGTTTGCCGGGTATTCCCGTTACAGAATAACAAAGGATTTGCCGGCAACAAGCCGCCGGTGGATCGAATTTGGGTGGAACCACGAGCGCGCTCGTCCCTTTGCGGACGAGGCGCTTTTTTTGTTGGCTGGTTCCGCTAATAAGCTAAATTCATGAGAATAAAGGCAATGACAAGAACACGTGCGACCGACGCATGCCGACAGAGAGAGGGGCCTCGTGCTGCAAGCCCCTTCGGAGATGCCCGCCGTATACCCCCTTGTAGCCGCGATTCCGAAATCGGACAGCCGTGCGCAGGCCGTGCCGAGACTAAGAACCGCCGGGCGTTCCCGTTACCGGACATCAGAGGATTCTGCGGGCAGCCTATGCCCGCGAATCGAATTTGGGTGGAACCACGAGTCAGCTCGTCCCTTTGCGGACGGGCTTTTTTGTTGCCGAAAAAACGAATGAGGGAGACGATCCTATGTGTAATTGCAAGTCTAACGACGTATTGAACAACAAGCAGAACGTCCACGCCGCTTTGCTGCTGGCGGGAGCGGTGCAACGGCTGTATCCGAAAGCAAAGCGGGGCATGTACGGCGCGATCGAAGCCGGGTTTTATTACGATTTCGATTTCGGCGAGGAGTCGCCGCCTTCACTCCATGACCTTGCGGCCATTCAAGTGGAGATGCTGGTCTTGGCGAAATGCAGTCAGCCGATAGCGAGAGTGAAGGTGCCACGTATGCAAGCCATCGCTATGTTCGAGGAGAAGGGAGAGCGCTGGAAGGCGGAGCAGTTGAGGGACTTGCCCGGGGAGTCGCAGGTGCTTGTACGACAGGGAGACAGACTTGATCTGGCACCGGAAGGCGAGGCGGGAGAGGATAGCGTTGAAAGTGCGGAAAGCGCGGATAGAGTGGATAGCGCAGCAAGCGTAGATAACATGAATAGCATGGAAAGCGCCGAAAGCGCGGATAGAGTGGATAGAGTGGATAGCGCGGCAAGCGTAGCTGTCATCGGAGCTGGCGCTGTCCAAAAGTCCGGCGCCCCCTTTTTCAAGCTATTGAATATAGCTGGCGCGTATTGGCGGGGAGACAGCAATAACGCCGTCCTCCAGCGGATATACGGCGTCGCGTTCGGGAGCGCGGCGGAGCTGGACGACTATTTGGCTTGGCAGGAGGAAGCCCGCAATCGCGATCACCGGAAGCTGGGCAAGCAGCTAGAGCTGTTTATGTTCTCGGAGGAAGCGCCGGGCATGCCGTTTTATTTGCCCAAGGGGACGGTGCTGCGCAATGAATTGGAGGGGCTCGCGCGGGAGAAGCTGGCGGAATTCCGGTACGAGGAGGTGCGGACTCCGTTCATCATGAACAGGGGGATGTGGGGGCAGTCGGGCCACTTCGATCATTATCGCGACAACATGTATTTCTCGGAGCTCGATGGGCAGCACGTGGCCGTCAAGCCGATGAATTGCCCGGGACATATGCTCATGTTCAAGAACAAACGGCATTCCTACAAGGAATTGCCGATTCGGTACGCGGAGTTCGGGCAGGTGCACAGGTACGAATACAGCGGGGCGCTGAACGGATTGTTCCGCGTGCGGACGTTCTGCCAGGACGATGCCCATATCTTCGCGGCGCCGGGGCAGGTGGAGGAGGAGCTGCAAGGGACGATCGGGCTAATCCAGTCCGTGTACGATCTATTCGGATTCTCGTATAGCCTGGAGCTTTCGACTCGGCCTGAGCAGTCAATGGGCAGCGACGAACAATGGAACTTGGCGGAGGAGGCGCTGCGGAGGGTGCTCGAGCGCGCGGGTCTGCCGTATTCGCTCAATCCGGGCGACGGAGCGTTCTACGGACCCAAGATCGACTTCCATATCCGGGATGCGCTCGGGCGCAGCCACCAATGCGGCACGATCCAGCTGGACTTCCAAATGCCGGAGAAATTCGGTCTTTCGTATATCGACGAGCATAACGAAAAACAGACGCCGATCGTCATTCACCGAGCCGTCTACGGTTCCATCGACCGCTTCCTTGGCATCCTCATCGAGCATTACGCGGGCGCGTTCCCGCTATGGCTGGCGCCGACTCAGGTGCTGCTCCTTCCCGTCGCGGAGGCGCATGAAGAGTACGCGGCGGAGCTGCGCGAGAAGCTGGCGTTGGCCGGAATCCGTGCCGAGATAGACGACCGGCGGGAAAAGCTGGGTTACCGGATCCGGGAGGCGCAGCTGGTCAAAACGCCTTTTGTCGCCGTCGTCGGCGACAAGGAGCTGAAGAGCGGCGGCGTGCAGGTTCGAGCGTTCGGCGATAAGGAGCAACGCTCGTACGAGGCGGCTGCATTCTCCGCCATGTTGACTGAGCGTATCGGGCGGCGCTCATAAATAAACGGAAGTCCCCATCCAGTCTTTTATCACGGGTGGGGACTTCTCTGGTTAACCGGCAGGCGAAGGTGTTCGTTCTCCCGCCTAAGATTCCGTCCCGAGCAGCTTATAGTATAGAACCGTAGCATCCAGGCTCCCGCTAGCCGATCGGGCATAGAACGGAATGGTGCCGGCATGCCGATAACCCATAGAGCGATATAGCAGGTTGGAGGGGTCTCCCTCTCTCGTGTCGAGAACGACCAGCGTGCGGCCCTCGCTCGTTGCCGCATCTTCCGCAGCATGCATGAGCGCGCGTGCTACTCCGCTTCTCCTGCTCTCCGGATGAGTCATCAGCTTCGCGATTTCGGCGCGGTGCCTCCCGTTCTGCTTGTCGCATAGATGCAGCTGAACGGTGCCCGCAACGCGCCCATCCCGAACGGCTGCCCATAGCCGGACGTCCGGACGCAGGACGTTCTCCCAATAATCGCCCGCGGCTCCTAGCGAGAGAGGCGGCAAGAAGCCGACCGAGGCGTCGTCCTCTACCACCTTTGCGAGAAGCTCTGCCAGTTCCCCGACGTAAGGCCCGATATGCTCCACCAGCTTGATTTCCGTTATATTTTTATTCATGTTTAGCGTCCACTCCTACTCCATACCCTTTTTTTGTTGCGGTTTGTCTTCCGAGTATAGATGACCTACAATCATTTGTATAACGAATCTTTAGCATCGCAATAATAAACAAATCGAATCGAGGATGCGAAAATGGACCTGTCACAATTGGAAGCCTTTCGCGCGGTATGCCAAACGCTAAATTTCACAGCTGCTGCGAAGCATTTGCATATCTCCCAATCCGCCGTGACGGCGAGAATTCGGGCTCTTGAACAAGCCGTAGACAAGCGGCTGTTCGATCGGGACAACCGAAGCGTGAAGCTGACGCGTTCGGGAGCCGCGTTTCTTCCCTATGCGGAACGAATGCTTCAGCTCATGCAAGAGAGCAAGCTTACATTATCCGAGCCCTATCGGGAACATATTTCGGTTAGCGGTCCCGGTACGGTCTGGCATTATCGGTACTTGGACCGGATTCTTGATTTCCGGATACGGAATCCGCATGTCGCCGTCAAGTTTCTGAGCTACATCGATCCGAGCTATATGATTCGCGATTTGTTGCTGGACGGAATCGTAGATGTCGCGATTCGAATGGATCCCTTCGATTATCACGGCATGAGAAAGAAGCTGCTCTTCGAGGACGGCATCGTTCTGGTGTCGGCCAAGGAACCGAGGGCGACTGGCCGAGCAGCCTTGGACTTCTCCGAGCCGGATTACTGTCATATCGATTGGGGCAAGCCGTTCGCGGATTGGTTCGAATCCCTGGTGGGGCCGGGCTATATCCCGGCTCTGCAAACCGATCATTCGTCTATCATGCTGACGATGCTGCTTGAAGGTTCCGTGTTCGGCTTTTTACCTTATTCCTTAGCCGCTCCCCATCTTAGCGCGGGCAGACTGCATGAAGTCCCGCTGCCCGCTGAGTCCCCCGCCATCAAGGGATACGCTTGCTACATGATCGAGAAGCGCCAGCAACCGACAATTCGGCTGGCGCTCGAGATGCTGGGGGTAGAGGATGAGGATGAGTAATGAATTGAAGGAAGTCGATCGGCTCAAGTGGCGCCGCCATCCTTGGGCTGAGCCGCCAGCAAAATGTGCTGCTTGCTTCTGTATTGCGTCGGCGTGCATCCGACCCACTTGCGGAATTGGCTGGAGAAGTGGGACGGAATGGGCCAGCCGACCCTCGCGCCGATCGTCTCGATGGGGAGATCGTTGACCGCCAGCAGCAGGCAAGCCTCCTGGATGCGGCGCGCGATCAAATAATCCGTCACCGTATGCCCGGTTTCTTCGCGGAACAGGTGGGAGACGTGATATTTGGACAAATGCAGGTCGCCGGCCAGCCGATCCAGCTTAAAGGGCTCGTGGAAGTGGCGCTCGATCCACTCCAGGATGGATTCGGCATGCGTGGCGGCGCGGGACGCGAGCGGCGCTTGGTCCTGCTGATAGGCGCCTTCGCTTTCGAGGAATACGAGCATCTGGGTCAATAGCGCCGCCCGCAGCGAGAAACGGCCTTCCGGCGAGGCCTGCGCCAACAGCCGTTCGTAATATTGCAGCAGCGGCTCGATGGGATGGCGGCCTCCGAACCCGTGGAATACCTGCGAGTTGAGCCGATCCTTCCAGATTCGCCTCATCCCCGCCGCGAGGTTGCCGAAGGCTTGAAGCCCGCTTGCTACCGCGTTCGGCTCGAAGTGGAGGATGGAGCGAACGTACGTGGAGGATTCGCTTAACGCCCGTACGTAATGAAGCTGGTATGGCTGGAACAGGAACAGCGTGCCGGGCTCCATCGTATAGAAATTTTGATCCAGGATCACGCTCCCCTCGCCCGAATGGACGTACAGAAGCTCGATACCTTGGTGGTAGTGGAAGAACCCCTTGTAACCGGGCTCGGCTTCTTTCAGCAGGTTGGCATTAATGGATCCGTCCGGGAAATCGATGATCATCAGGCGACTCATGACGGGCAGCTCCTTTCCATACATCCGCAATATAGCTATAGTCTAGCACAAGAGAACTGAACTGTCGCCGCGCGGCATTTGGTATTCTCGTAATAGAAACTTATGAGAAGAGGGATACGCATGTGGCAGCATATTATGGATGACGTCGTTGTAAAGACGAAAGCGAATATCGAACGATTCGGTGACCAGTTTCCTCATGTCAGCCTGAACGATCAATACCTGCTCAACGATAATACGGATTGGACCGACGGCTTCTGGTCCGGCCTGCTTTGGCTTTGCTACGAATATTCCGGAGACGAAGCGTTCAAAGAAGCGGCCCGCAGGACGGTATCCAGCTTCCGGGAGCGCCTGGACAACCAAGTGGCGCTCGACCACCATGATATCGGCTTCTTGTATTCCTTGTCCTCGAAGGCGCAATGGATGATCGAAGGCGACGAGGAAGCGAAACGATTGACGATCGAGGCGGCCGACGTGCTGCTGAACCGCTGGCGTCCGGAGCTCGGCATCATTCAGGCATGGGGACCGAAGGGACATCCGGAGAACGGCGGACGGATCATCATCGACTGTCTGATGAATCTGCCGCTGCTCTACTGGGCGCACCAGGTGACCGGCGAGCAAAAGTATTACGATGTTGCGGTGGCGCATGCCGAAGTCAGCCGCCGCTTCCTGGTACGCGGCGACGACTCCTCGTACCACACGTTCTATTTTGACCAAGAAACGGGCGACGCGCTTCGCGGCGGCACGCATCAAGGCTACCTCGACGGCTCCACGTGGACGCGCGGACAGGCATGGGGCATCTACGGCTTCGCCTTGTCCTACCATTACACGAAGAACGAAGCCTTCCTGGAAACGTCGATTCGCCTTGCGAAATATTTCCTGGAGCGCCTGCCGGAGGATCTCGTCGTGTACTGGGATTTCAACGCGCCGGTTAACGCGGAGACGAAACGCGACAGCTCGGCATCGGCTATCACGGCATGCGGCGTGCTCGAGCTGCTGAAGGTGCTCCCGGCCGATCATCCGGACCGGGCCGTGCTGGAGCAAGGCCTGCAGCAGACGATGAAAGGGTTGGCGGAAGGTTATTCCACCGTGAACAAGCCGGACGCGCAAGGCTTGCTGGAGCGCGGCTCCTACAGCGTGCGCGGCGGCAGCTCGCCTGACGATTACATGATCTGGGGCGACTACTACTACATGGAAGCGCTGATGCGCATCGAGAAAGGCCATAAAGGCTACTGGTACGAATAGGGGAAAAGCGGAGTCCGGACTTCCGGCGCGCGCCCTGCATTCATAAGGCTGTCGCATGAGAGATCGTTAGGATCTCCGTGCGGCGGCTTTTTCTTTAGATGGGGGAATTAGCACCCTTTTGCCCGCGCGTCTCGTCTACAATAACAACAACCATATGCATAAGGGGGGCTGCTTCATGAAACGTATCGTGATGATAACGCTGTTTATCCTTGGATTGGCAGCGATCGCGTTAGTAGCGGGCTGCGGCAAAAGCGGAGAACCGGCTTCTCCGGCGCCGACGACACGAGCCGGCGGAGAGGGCGCTCCCAAGGAGCAACGCGGAGAGGAGGACCGGGTCGTCGTGTCCCGTTCCATCGATTTCGCCCAAGTGAACGAGCGCCCTTACGCCGTTTTCGTTGGCAAAGAAGAGATCGACGCATTCGCGAAGGCGATCAAAACGGGGGATAAAATGAAGGGAGTTCTAGACATCGATTTTCCCGATTACGACATCGTCATCGATCAGAAGGGGACGCAAAGAAAGGTTCACATGTGGCTGGATCGGAACGGAAACAGGGGCATGTACGTTTTCGTGGGGGAAACCGGCACCGGATTTACGATGACAGAGAAGGCGACCAAGGAGCTGATCGGGCTCATCTGGGGTATACGGTACGATTCGGACATGGCTGCGGCGAACGGAGATGTTGTCTCCGCTTTGTCGGGAGGCGTGCTTAATGCGGAGCGGTGGTTGTCCTTTGTCGGGAATATGGAGGACGGGGAGCGGGATGAAGTGCAGGTGGTGCATTATACGATCGAGGGCGATCCCATCTTCCGCAACCTGATCTATGACGGGCATTCATTCCGGCTCCGATATGATACGACGCACGACGCCTATGGGGCGCCGCTGGATCGGACGGACTTCTGCCAAGGCGTGCAGGCGGACGAGACGGACGAGGGCACGGTTTACACGCTTACGGGCTGCGGCGATAGCGAGACGTGGTTCGAGCTTATGCTGCCGGGCAAATAGAATATCCGATATCCGTAGAGGTGTTAGGTTCCAATAGCAGCCATCCTTGCCGGGTCGCGCTAATCCGTTACTCCAACGAAGCCCATATGGTATACTGGACAAAAGAAATTTTAATCCGCGATCCATCGAAGAACGCGGCTGCGGAGGATTTTGCAACGATGTCAAGCAAGGATGAGACCGAGAAGGAACAACGGCTGAACGCGCTCCCGGAAGGCGTCAAGCTGAGCTGGGGTATTGTGAAGAAGCAGCGCAGAGGACCCAAAGGCGAGCTTAGCATCTCTCAGATCGTCCAGGCGGCAATCGCGATCGCCGACGACGAAGGACTAGGAGCCTTGTCGATGAGCCGCGTGGCCCAGTCGCTAGGGTATACGACGATGTCGCTGTACCGGTACGTCTCCAGCAAAAACGATCTCCTCCTGCTCATGCAGGACGCGGTCTGCGATATCGCGATTCCCGGGGAGCGGGACGGCGAGACGTGGCGTGAGCAGATGAAAGAATACGTCCGCCTATGCGTAGACGTATTTCGAATGCACCCCTGGTACGCCGATATACCCATCCAGAGCTTGCCGCTAATGCCTTACAACTTGCGAATTCTGGAGTGGTTTCTGCGCATCATGCGCGACTTCCCGCTGAACGAATTCGAGAAGATGTCGTTTATGCTGCTCGTCAGCAGCTACTCCAGGGCTTGCGGCATGATCGAGCGCGACAAGGCGCTAGTCATGAAGGATCGAGGCTCGCTGGACAGCTTCGAAGGCTTGGATTATACGGCAGCGCTCCGGGAGCTCGTCTCGCCCAGCGAGTTCCCGCACCTGTATCCGATCGTGATGTCGGGCGCCTACACGGGCGAGAAGGACAATCCGATCGAGGACGATCTAGACTTCGGCTTGGAGCGCCTACTGGACGGCATCGAGCAATATCTCGAGATGAAGCGCAAGCTTATGTGAGACAAAAAAAATCACGCTTTCCCTCGTGAAGGATCCTAGGGGAACGTGATTTTTTTAGTGCATCGGAAAGATCCGATTGGCAGTTTTTTCATGATGTGCTTCTTATAAGCACGTTAATTGTTAATGCCGTTCAATCTCTAGATTTCCGCGCAAAGGCGATCGCGCCCCAAATGATCGCGGCAAGCAGGATACCGCCGCACCAGAGCAGAGCCTTCCAGCCGTTATCGCCGACGGGCGCCCCTGCGAGCAGGGCTCGAATGGTCTCGATGACGGGCGTAATCGGTTGATGGCTCGCGAACCCTTGCAGCCACGAAGGCATCGTGTTCGTCGGCACGAACGCGCTCGACAGGTACGGCAGGAACAGCAGGACGAACCCGTAGCCGCTCGCCGCGGATGGACTGCCCGTGACCAGGCCGATAGCGGCGAACAGCCATGTGAACGTTAGAATGAACAAGGCTACGAGCCCGATGGCGAGCAGCCACTCCGCCAAGCCGGCGCTCGGCTTAAACCCGACGAGCAGCGCGACGCCGATGACGATGAAGGTCGCGACGAGGTTGCGGACGAGACTGGCGACGACATGCCCAGTAATGACGCCGGTCGCTTGGATCGGCATCGTCCGGAAGCGGTCGATGATGCCGTTCGTCATATCGGTCGCCACGTCGACGGCCACGCTGGAGGCGCCAAAGCCCGCGCATAACAGGATGATGCCGGGCACGACGTAATTCACGTAATCGCCGCCCGAAGCGATGGCTCCCCCGAATACATAAGTAAATAGCAGCATAAGGAATACGGGCAGCATGATGGCCATCATCAGCGACTCGACGTTGCGAATGCTGTGGCGCAGGCTGCGCCCGATAAATACGGCGTTAGTCGTTAGCATCGTTCTCATCTCGCCGCAACCTCCTTCACTGACCCGGCTTTGGCCTCGGGCGATTTCGTCAGGGCCATGAAAACGTCGTCCATGCTGGGCTTGCGGATGTCGATCCTGGTATCGGGGGGATATTGGACCGCGATCTCATTTATGACCGTCTTGATGTCGGCCAACCCGCCTGTGGTCGGGATGGAGGAAATCAGCTCGTCCTTGCCGTTTCTCAGCTCGATGACCTCGCCTCCGATTCTCGATTTCAGCTCTTCCGAGGTGCCTTCGGCCACGATCTTGCCGCCATGTATGACGGCGATCCGGTCGGCCAGCTCGTCGGCTTCCTCCAGATACTGCGTCGTGAGCAAGATCGTAATGCCTTGCTGCTTCAGCTTTACGATCATCTCCCATAGCGCCCGGCGGCTGATCGTGTCGAGGCCCGTGGTCGGCTCGTCGAGGAACAGCACGGGGCGGTTCGCGACCAGGCTGAGAGCGAGGTCGAGCCGTCTGCGCATGCCTCCGGAATACGTTTTGGCCCGCTTGCCAGCCGCGTCCTCCAGATCGAATTGCCTTAGCAGCTCCGTCGTGCGGATCCGAGCTTCGAGGGCGGTGCAGCCCGACAGCCGGCACATCATTCTCACGTTTTCTTCCCCGGTAAGCACCTCGTCCACCGCCGCGAATTGACCGGTAAGACTGATGGAGCGCTTCACCTCTTTTTTCTCCCGCACGACGTCGTATCCCTCCACGCTCGCTCTGCCGGCATCCGGAGAAGCGAGAGTGGAGAGGATGCGGATCAGCGTCGTTTTGCCGGCGCCGTTCGGGCCGAGCAAGGCGAAGATCGTCCCCGCAGGCACGGTCAAATTCAGATCTTTCAGCACGGCTTTGTCCTTGTACGCCTTCCGTAGTCCGCGTACCTCGATGGCATTTGTCGCCATTCATGATCACTCCTTAATTGGCGGTGAAATAACTGCGTGTGTTATAAACAGTATATGCAGTACTCACTTTGTACACCTCGGTCTCGGGGCTGATTTGTGGGGATGGCAATATCATTCCAGCTATGGGAGAATGGGGATGTTTGATCATGATTAATGGAATTAACTTATAGAGGGGGATTACTATGCCCGTTTCGTTGAAATCGTTTGTCGCGGGATTTGTTTGCTGCGCGCTGCTTAGCGCCACTACCGCTTACGCCGCGGCGGGTTCTACTCGTATTGACGTGTTTTTTAAAAATGTGAAATACATGATCGACGGAGAGGAAAAGTTTCCCGATCCGGACAAGCAAGGGCTCCTGTATAAAGGGACAACATATGTACCCATTCGCTTTGTAGCGGAAGCTCTGGGCAAGGAGGTGTTGTGGAATGAGAGGCAGTGGAACGAGGACAAGGATACCATCTGGATCAGCGATGATCCCGGCGAGCTCATGATGGAGGATCTCGGTATCGATGATGCTTTGACCGGAGCGCAAATCAGGCTCGGAATGACAAGGGAAGAGGTGGAGAAGCTGCTCGGAGCGCCTGACGACGAACGATGGGGAAGGGACATGTACGAAGGACTTCAAGTATTTTATCGGGATAATCGGACGGCCGGCTTCATCGTGGATGCCTCGGATAACGAAACCAACAGATACAGGACGACGAGGGGGATCGGGCTTGGCAGCCCCTACCGGGAGATACTGAGTCAGTACGGAAGTCCGCGATACCAAGGGCCGCTTTATGACAGCATCGACGTGAGTTATATGTTTAAGAACGAGAATGGCGCATTGAACAAAGTAACAAAACCGATAAGTCCATTGGACGATTGGGATAATACGAAGGTTTATTACTTATCGATACTATTATTTAATAATTTGAATCAAACATTAGGTTATTTGATGATTGGAGATAAGCATTTCGTAATGACCGGAGGCTAAGGTAAGATTGATGATTTTGGCATTGTACAAGCCCTCCGCAGCGATGGAGCGAGGCTATGTAGGTTCAGCTTGTATATTAATTCTGAAAAAAAGTTAATCCTGCAAGCGTTTTAGTGTGTGCTATAATTTGGCGGAAGCCTGAGGGCACGGGACCAAGCAGCACAGCACAAGCGATTGCTAGGAGGTAAACATGAACGTTAAGGCCATATTGCTAAAGAAAAGATGGATACATATCGTGGTTGCGGCTATGCTTCTGCTCGCCATGCCGCTGTCGGCATCGGCCGCGCGGGGCGACGCGAAGGTTACAAAGGACGCCGTCATCAAGCTGGACGGGGAAGCCGTTACGCTGTCCGAGCCGGCCATGACGCTGAACGATCGGCTGTTCGTGCCGGTGGCGCTGATCGCGGAGCTGTTCGAGGCGAAGAAGGTCGGCTGGGACAAAGTCAATCAACAAACCATGATCGAGACGGCTCTCGGCGATACGATCGTCTTCGGAGACGGAGTGCCGGTCGTTTATTTTAACGGAGCCCGTTATGTCATGGACGCGGCGCCGTTCATCGAGAACGGCAGAATGTACATTCCGCTGCGCCATGCGGCCGAGCTGCTGCACGCGACGGTCAAATGGAACAAAGAAGAGGAAGCGGCCGAGCTTGCAACGGTGGAGCCCGCGATCGTAAGCGCGGAAATTCCGCTGGCCGATATCGTAAAGTCGTTCGGCACGAGCGAAGCGGAGCTGCTGGTTCGCAACGAGCTGAAGAATGCCGACGGCATTAAGGCAGGCACGAAGCTTCGCGTCGTCATGCCATCCATCTTCGACAAACCCGCCAAGCCGTACACGGAGCAGGATTACAAGCTGCTCGCCAAAATCACGATGGTGGAAGCCGGCTACGAGTCGTACGAGGGACAGCTCGCCGTCGCCAACGTCATTCTGAACCGCGCCAAGGATGCCAGGTTCCCGAGCACGATCAAGGACGTCATCTACTCCGGCAAACAATTCCCGCCGGCGCATAACGGCTTGCTCGACAAAGCGAATCCGAACGCCAGCGTGCTTCGCGCCGCCAAGGACGCGCTCAACGGCAAGAACAACGTAAGAGGCGCCGTCTACTTCTTCAACCCGAAGGTGTCCAAAGGATCGTTCTGGTCCAGTCTGGACGTCGTCGCGAAGATCGGTCATCACCATTTTGCGGAATAAACACATAGAGAAGACGCATCTCCGATCTCCGGGGATGCGTCTTTGTTATTGTTTGCGGGTTGGAGCGCTCCAAGTAGCGTCGCGAGGCTCTGTACCCCGAATTTTTCGGGTTGGAGCGCTCCAAGTAGCGTCGCGAGCCGCTGTACCCCGAATATTTCGGGTTGGAGCGCTCCAAGCTACTGACGCCACTGCCGACGACGTCGCCATTGCTGCCAGCACCTGCACCATTGCCACCAGCCCCCCTGTGCCATTGCTGCCTACCCCGGCACCATTGCCGCCAGCACATACGCCATTACCGACGACGTCACCACACTTTTTAGCAATCGGGACAGGTACTAAGCCGGCGTCCTTGACCGCGTTCTATCTTGCCGCGTCCCAGGGTCTGCTCTAGCAGCACAGCTGCGTCCGCAGTTCTCCGACGAGGTTCGCGCCGAGAACCAAATAAGGCTTGCTTACCCCACTAACGATACCACCGGCAAAAGGTTGCATAATCGCTCACTTCAGCAGCTCCTCCGTCATCCGGTCTGCGGCGGATGCCGTCGACACGCCGGAGGCGGTTGCCGCTCCGTACACCTTCATCAGCGTGCCGTAAATGTTCTCGACGTTCCGCTTGGCCTCCGCGGCATCGCCGCCGCCGAGCTCCGAGCCCGTGACGATGATGCCGCCGGCGTTAATGACATAGTCGGGCGCGTAGAGGATGCCGAGCTGGCGCATGTGCTCCGCATGCTTTTGTTCCGCGAGCTGATTGTTGGCCGCGCCGGCGACAATCCTGCACCGAAGCTGCCCGAGCGTGCCGTCGTTTAATATGCCCCCGAGCGCGCACGGAGCGAATACGTCGCAAGCCGCCGCGTAGATATCCGCCGGAGCGCAAGGCGACGCTCCGAATTCAAGCGCTGCCTGCTTCACGCGGGCGTCGTCGATATCCGTGACGATCAGCGAGGCGCCGTCGTCGTGCAGGTACCGGCAGAGGCGGTAGCCGACCTTGCCGAGCCCTTGAACGGCGACGGTCCGGCCAAGGACGGACTCGGAACCGAATATCCTTTTGAGCGATGCCCGAATGGCTAGAAAAACGCCGTAAGCCGTCATGGTCGCGGTCAAATCGTTTACGGCTCCGAGCGAGCCCGATACGTCCGTGACGTAGGAGGTCGTTTCGCGAATGCGGTCCATATCGGCGACCGTCGTGCCGAGGTCCATGCCGGTAATGTAATGCCCCTGCAGCCGATCGATGTAACGCCCCAGCAAGCGAAAAAGCCCATCTCGGGACCCCTGGCCCGGATGGGATAAAATAACCGCTTTGCCGCCGCCGTATGGAAGGCCGGAGATCGCGGATTTGTAGGTCATGCCTTTGGCGAGGCGCAGCGCGTCGGCGATGGCCGCTTCGTCGTTGTCGTATTGCCACATTCTGCATCCGCCAAGCGCGGGGCCAAGCTTGGTGTTGTCGATCGCGATGATCGCCTTGAACCCGCTCGCGCGGTCTTGCAGGAAGAACACCCCTTCGTACTCACTCTGCCACATGTCCAAGGATGACCCCTCCTTCACCAAATAGGTGCGATGCGGCCTCGGCCGCCCCATGGTGTAGGATATTCAACTGGGCGCCTCAAGGACTAGGCATTGGCCGAGAGGCACGGGCGGATTTGAGCCGGGGTAACGACTAAAGCACCGAATCCGAATCCCGAACCTTCAGGATGTTGGGCAGCTGGGCGATAAGAGCATCGACGACCGCGGGGTCAAAATGTTTGCCGCGCTCCGCCTCGAACAGAGCCAACATGCGGTCAAGCTCCCATGCCGGCTTGTATACCCTTGGACTTCCAAGCGCGTCGAATACGTCGGCGACGGCGGTAATTCGTCCGTAGATATGAATGTCTTCGCCCTTCAAGCCTTGAGGATAGCCGCTGCCGTCCCACTTCTCGTGATGCTCGCGGGCAATGATTGCCGCCGTGCGGAGCAGCTCCCGTCTAGAATGCCGCAGCAGCTGGTAGCCGATTTCCGTATGGCTCTTCATTTGCTCGAATTCCTCTTGCGTGAGCGCTCCTGGCTTCTGCAGAATGGAGTCGGGGATGGCCACCTTGCCGATATCGTGCATGGGAGAGGCATCGCGAAGCAGCACGGCTTCCTTCTCGCTCATGCCGAGGCCGATCGCTAGCCAATACGAATAGCGGGCCACGCGCCTGACATGGCTGCCCGTTTCCTTGGAACGGCTTTCCCCGATCTCGCCCATGGACGTAATGATCTCCCGCTGCGTCTCCACGATCTCCTCCCGAAGCATGAACGCTTCGAGCGATTTGCCCGAATACGAGGCGGCGAGCGACAAATAATCCATGTCCTTCTCGGAGAAAACGGCTGCCTGCGTCAGCTTGTTCACCGCTTGGTAAGCGCCGATGACTTCTCCGTCGTTGTTGCGGAACGGGATGGTCATAATGGCTTTCGTGCGATAGCCGGTCCGTCGGTCGTTGTCCGAGTTGTGGCGCGGGTCCGCGTAAGCATCGTCGATAATGATGGGCTGATCCTCCAGGATGGCGGTGCCGACCAGCCCGGTGCCGTACGGTATCCGGATCTCTCCGCCCCCATGCGCGACCGCGGTAAACAGCTCGCTTCTTTCGCGATCGATCAGCCACACGGCGCAGCGGTCGGCGACGATCATTTCGCGGCCCATATCGGCCATGTGGATGAGCACGGCTTCGAGACGGTCGGCCGACGCGATCTTGGCCGTATAGTCGAAGATGACCTTCAGCATTCGCTCCGGGCTTAATTCTTCCATATAGGTGCGGGCAAGATTTGGGTCATGACTCATGAGGGCGCGCTCCTTGGGCCGATCAGCCGGGTTTCTTTCCCCTTTTATTCGCCTTTCAGCCTTAAATTCCTTTCTGATCCGCCCGAAAAAAAACGTAATTCGAGCTATTTCGACACGGATCACCTTCTAATATTCTTTTAAAGGGTGCGCTGATGCTAATCTCCTATTCAAAAAATCCATTGAATAATACTTTTGATTCATAGTAGGATAAAATTAGTATTTTAGGAGGGCGTTGATAGAGGATGAGAATCAAGCTGGGAGCGATAATCGCCGTGCTGACGCTTGCCGCGATGCTGCTCATGTACGGGGGGACGCTTGATCGCGTCGATTACTTCGCGCAGGACCGGCTTATGCAGCGGCAGGGCGAGATCGATACTCGGATCGCCATTATAGCCATTGACGACGAGAGCGTGCTGGAGCTGGGCGGTTGGCCATGGAGCCGCTCGGTGCATGGCGCGCTGGTTGATACGCTCTCGGAAGGCAATCCCGCCGTCATTGCGTTCGACGTGACCTTCCAGGCCGCGTCCGAGGATGCGGATGGCGACGCGTATTTTGTAGAAGCGGTGTCGAATGCCGGAAACGTCGTGCTTCCGGTCTACGGGACCTTCCCGGAATCTTCTGAAAGGGGAGGGCTGGAGGCGCTGGAGCTCTCGCGTCCTTTTGCTGAGCTGGAGCAAGCCGCGGCGGCGACGGCCCATATTAACACGATACCGGATCGGGACCGCGTCGTGCGCAATTCGCTGTACGCCTTTCAATATGAAGGGGAAGAGCATTATAGCTTCTCATGGACCATTTATCGCATGTATCAGGAACGGATGGGCGGCACGGCGGATTCTGGCATGCTGCCTCTAGACGATTTCGGACGCTTCCATATCGATTATACGGGGCGGCCGGGCCAATACGAGACGATTCCTTACCACTCCGTATTAAACGGCGACGTCCCGGCGGATTACTTCGAGGATCGAATCGTATTGATCGGTCCGTACGCGCCGGGCTTCAAGGACGAGTATTTGACGGCTCTGGCGGCCAAAACCCCGATGTACGGGGTGGAAATCCACGCCAACATTATACAGGCCCTTCTGGATGAACGGATGAAGCAGTCCTTGGCTTGGCAATGGAGCATGGTCATCGTAGCCGCTTTGGGGGCAATCGCATATTGGCTGCTTGGCAGACTTCGCCTTGGCTTGGGACTGCTCCTGACCGTCGCGCTTGCGGTGGCCGTGACGTTCGCCGGCCGGTACTTGTACGCGGGAGGGACTTTGATCTCCGTGGGTTACGCGGCGCTTCTGCTTGCTGCTTGCTGCTTGGTTGCGGTAGGTTACCGTTATGCCGGCGAGCTGCTGGAGAGGCGCAGGGTGACGGACATATTCGGCCGTTATGTTGCCCCGCAAGTCGTAAACGAGATTTTGAAGAGCGGGGACGAAGGACTTAGGCTCGGCGGTACCCGCCGGGAGCTGACGGTGCTCTTTGTCGATATTCGGGGGTTTACCCCGTTGTCGGAGCGCGCGGAGCCCGAAGAGGTCGTCGGCATTCTCAACGAATATTTGGACTTGGCGGCGACCTGCATCTTCCGGCATGGCGGCACGCTGGACAAGTTCATAGGCGATGCGGCGATGGCCATCTATAACGCTCCGCTGCCGCTTGAGGATCATGCCATGAAAGCGGTGGAGACCGCATGGGCGATGAAGGAAGCGTCGGCCGAGCTTCAGCGCAGGCTGCAAGAAAAGTTCGGTCTTACGGTATCGTTTGGCATCGGCATTCATCGGGGCCCTGCGGTATTCGGCAATATCGGCTCCAAGACGCGAATGGATTATACGGCGATAGGCGACACGGTAAATACGGCGGCACGGCTCGAAAGCATGTCGAAGCCGGGACAAATCGTCATTAGCGAAGCCGTCTACGAGGCGGTCAAGGACAAAGTGCGGGCAGCGTCGCTTGGAGAGGTCAAGGTGAAGGGCAAGGAGCAGGGTATAACGATCTACGAATTGGAGGGGTTACAGTGAGAGGTTTGAGGCTTACGCTGGCGATTGTTCTCGCGTTCGTGTTGATGATGCCGGCGATGGCAACCGCCAAGGATACGGACTCGGCGGGCAAGGTGACGGCGGTGCAAGGCAAGTCGGAGGTGAAGAAGAGCGGCGGCTCCAAGAAGTTTAACGCGTTTAAAGGAATGGCGATCGGCAAGGGCGACACGATCCTGACCGGCAGCGACGGCAAGCTGACGATGTCTCTCGGCACCGATAAGGAGGCCGTCATCGGAGCCAATACGACGTTAACGGTATCCGAGCTGGTCAAAAGCGCGAGCGCGATGGGCGGCAAAACGAGCATCAGCCTCTCGAAGGGCAGCGTGCTAATCAAGATCAAGCAGAAGCTGGACGGCGATTCGCGCTTCCAGATCGAGACGCCGACGGCGATCATGGGCGTTATGGGCACCGAATTCGTCGTATCCGCGGAGGAAGACGAAACCTATGTGGGCGTGTTCGAAGGGAAGGTAGAGACCCGCTCGGGCGAGAACCGGAGCCAAACCGATTACGTACTGCCAGAGGAGCAACTGAAGGTTAACGCAGAAGGTGAAGCGGCTCTCGAGGAGCTTAACGCGGAGGAGCTTCCGCTTGTCGCGCTGGAGTATTACGCGGAGCTGCTGGAGGCGGACGGTAACACCGATCAGGAGCTGCTGAAGCGGGTGCTGGAGCTGCTCCGGCAGAAGCAGGCGGCAGCGGGGGAGCAAGCGGGCCAGGCGACACCTAGACCGACGACGATCATTTACGGCGACGAAGGAGCGGGCGAAAGCGGACCGGCTGCGACTCCGGCTCCAACACCGGAACCAACACCGGAACCAACACCGGAACCAACACCGAGCCCGTCGCAGTCTCCGGAGCCGACTCCGTCGCATTCGCCAGAACCCCCGAGCGGAGCCCCGGAGTTCGATAGCGAAGCGTTCTACGGCGATATTTATGACTATGTCATAAATGACACAACGATCCGTATCCCGTTCACGAGAGAGCTGGCGTTCGTTGAGGGCGTAGATGCAGGCGGTGACGAAGGCAATGAGGGCAATGAAGTCGGAAATGGCTGGAATTCCTATGTGAATGTTAGTACGGCATATCGATGCGACGAATGTTACCATTACGAAAAGTATTCTGTCGAAATTAGCAATGTCGCAGTCGAAGGCAATGAAGTAGTGATTACACTACATGAAGACAGCCGAATTGGATATAGGAACGCGGTGTGGGTAACGATTGTGGGGGGAACGCTCAGGAATGCCCATTATGAAGACGATCTGCAGGCTGATGATCAAATAATTCAAGAGCCTGATATTCAAGTTGAAAGCGTAGGATTCATTCAGACAATTGAGGATGACGTCATTATTCTGCCAATACCTACTTATGAGCCGTATTCGTTTGTTTTTGAGATAGATACCACGCCGCATGAATTAGTATTCAATAAAGTGAATTTTGATCCAGAAGGATATACGGAGCTATACTTCCCATCGCTGCTAGGTTATGTGGAGGAGCCACAAGATTTGAATGTAGAGCTTTGGTTTGAAGAATTTAATCTAGAGAACCGTTACTATTGGGAGGCTACCGAAGATGGCGGTTGGCTGCTGAAAATATCAAATGAGGCGTTGAGCACGCTTGAGCTGAATTATGAAGACGGCTATGAGCTTTCTATCGAGCTGAACGCTGATTGCGAGGTCTATCACTGGACGAAGGTGTACATTGTAAATTACCAGCCTGTCTAATAACTTTTATTCTAGGAGGAAAAGCATTGATACTCAACTATAAGCATTGGCTGGCCGGAAGCTGCGCAGCCGTGCTGCTGGCGACCTCGTGGGCGCCGGGAAGCGCCGTTGCAGCCCAGACAGCGGGAACTGCCGCCGTCGCAGCTGCAACAGATGACGCCCCCGTAGCCAACGCCGCAGGAGTGGCGAGCGGTCACGCCGTGACGACCGTAGCGGTCGGCATCGGCGCGCCTTCCGCGTTCGCGGCGGCGCCTGACGGCACGCTGTACGTCGCCGACGCGAGCGGCGCGCTGCTGAAACTGCAAGAAGGAACGCTGGAAAAGCTCGCGGGAGCCCAAGACGATACGGGATACGTCGACGGGGCGCTTGCCTTCGCGACGTTCGGCGAGCCATCCGGCATCGCCATGGACAGCAAAGGCTCGCTGTACATTTCGGACGCCAGTAACCACGTCGTTCGGAAGCTGAGCGGGGAGCGCGTCATCACGGTTGGCGGCAATGGCCATGAAGGCTATGCGAACGGCAAGCAAGGAGACGTCCGATTCAACTATCCGACGGGGCTAGCCATTGACGGAGCGGACAACGTATACGTCGCCGACACCTTGAACGGGGTCATTCGCCGCATAACGCCGGACGGCACCGTCGAGACGTATGCCGGAACGCCGAGGAACAAGGGAGGATATCGTGACGGAGAGGCGAAGCAAGCGTTGTTTAACGAGCCGACCGGGCTTGCGCTGGACGAGGAAGGCGGTCTGTACGTGGCCGATTCCGGCAACGGCATGATCCGCTACATCGCGGACGGCGAAGTGACGACGATCGCAGGCGCGGTTACGACCGCCGACTTCCTGACCGGCTACCGCAACGGTGACGCCGCGGAGGCGCTATTCCGGCGGCCGAGCAGCATTGCTTACGCGGATGGCGTATTGTTTGTCGCGGACAGCCTGAACAACCGAATTCGCGCGATCGGCACGGACGGCAAGGTGGTGACCCTGGCGGGTACCGGCGCTCCGGGACGCCAAGATGGCAAAGGCGAGGCAGCAGGCTTCAATCAGCCTTCCGCGTTGCTATATCGCGATGGCGAATTGTATATTGCCGATGCGCTGAACGGCATGATTCGATCGTTAAAGGTACATCCATCGTCGCTGTCGCCGGTGAGAAGCCCGGCGGATCTGCTTGCCGCCACGCCGCTTAAGAGCGACGCCCAAGGCATTCAGGTATGGCTGGACGGTGAAAAGCTGGAATTCCAGGCCGACAAGAGGCCTTTCTACAAGGAAGAGGAAGGCACGGCGTACGTTCCGGTGCGAGCGTTGCTCGAAGCGTGGGAAGCGGAGCTGACTTGGAACGAAACGTCGAGGATCATTACTGTGACGAAGGGCGAGCAGAGCTTGTCCCTCGACACCAACAACAATGCTTGGATCACGCTGCTGGACGGTTCGGCATACGCGGCCGCGGATGAATTGGCACAGCTGACCGGCTTTCTGCTGGCGACCGATGACGAATACGACGCAATCGTGTTCGACAGCGGCCAATAAATTTGGAGGGCTTCATGATTTCAGCCCTTACAAAGATTAACACCGTCAGGACGTTGCGTCCTGACGGTGTTTTGTAATCTCAAAAAAAATATTGCTTTTCTCCATATGGGGCCTATAAATCTCGCAATAAAACACGATGCCAGCGGGAAATTTGTACTCTGCTAACGATCGAAGTCGAAATGTAAAACATACAGCTATTTCAACCCAGACCACTTAACTTTCACTGTTTTAATGTAAAATGTACTTTTAATTTTCCGAATCTTGCCCCACGGTTATTGTTCTGGCTAATATAACTGCACCTTTTACATGTGTATGATTGATTAGCTGTACCTCGCGAAAATTAACATTACGTTTTACAGTTATGATTGCCACAACGAGTCTACATAACGGGGAATAGCGTCGTTCCTGTCCGATAGGCGTCCCGCCAGCCGTGATAGGCGTCCCATCAGTCGTGACAGGCGCGTCCCGCCAACCTTGATAGGCGTCCCATCAGTCGTGACAGGCGCGTCCCGCCAACCTTGATAGGCGTCCCATCAGTCGTGACAGGCGCGTCCCGCCAACCTTAATAGGCGTCCCACCAGGCCGTGATAGGCATCCCGCCAGTCGTGATAGGCGCGTCCCACCAGCCGTGATAGGCGTCCCGCCAGCTAGGCTCGCGTCCTGACCGCGCCCACGCGCGTCCCGTCAAGCTCGCCAGCACCCCGTGCCGCGCCCGCCTCCCTACCTCGAGAGCAGCGCATCCATCTTGGTCAGCAGTCTGGCCCACTCCACCGGCTTGGTGTCGAAGTCGTCGCAGCCGGCTTCGAACGCGCGATCGCGGTCGCTGGTCATCGCATGGGCGGTAAGGGCGATAACGGGGATGCTCCGGGTATCGGGATCCGCCTTAAGCGCGCGGGTCGCGTCCCAGCCATCCATAACGGGCAGACTCAGGTCCATCAGGATAAGATCGGGTCCCAGCGACTTAGCCATATCGACTCCTTGCCGTCCGTCGACGGCCATGTCCACCTCGAAGCCCTTGCGCATCAAGCGGCGGGACAGCATGTCCCGATTCATCTCGTTGTCCTCCACCAGCAAAATTCTAGCCATGCTCCGTTTCCTCCTTCGCCGCGCCGAGCGACAACTCGATCAACCGTTGAATTTCGGCGAGCAAGCTGCCCCGTTCCAACTGGCCTTTAATCAAAATGTTCTTGGCGCAGCCGCTCAGCCGATCGCGATCCGCTTGCGTCAACGACATGGCTGTGACGACGACAACCGGAATGCCGCACCAAATTTCATGCTCGCGCAGCGCCTTGACGAACTCGAAGCCGTCCATCTCCGGCATCATCAGATCCAGCAGAATGAGGTGGGGCAAGTCCTCCTTAAGCAATTGCAAAGCCGCATGACCATTGCCCGCTTGCAGGACGCGGTACCCTTCCTTGGATAACATTTTGGCCATCATGTCGGAGGTGGCGGCATCGTCCTCGATGACGAGCACGGAGTGGTCCTGCCGCTCGGGCACGTACTTCTCGATAATGCCGATGAGCCGCTCGCGCCGAACGGGTTTCGTCACGAACTCGGATGCGCCCATCGCGTATGCCAGACGTTGTTCGTCGAGCATGGAGATCATGACAACGGGAATATGCGCAAGCTCGGGATCGTTCTTGAGCATGGTGAGCACGTTCCAGCCGTCCACGCCAGGCATGAGCACGTCCAGCGAGATGACGTCGGGCTTCAGCTGTTTGGCGAGGCGCAGTCCTTCTTGTCCCGATTGGGCCAGCGTTACCGTCCATTCCTCCTGGCCGAGATATCGCTGCATCAAACCCAGCATCGCGGGGTCGTCGTCGATGACAAGCACGGTGCCGACTCCCTGATAAGTGGTGCGCGCTAGCTCTTGCGGCAGCGAATCGCCCGTTCGCAGAGGGGAGAGAGCTTCCTCAGCCAGGCGAGGAGTCCGCGACGAAACCGCAGCCGACGCCGATGACCGCGCCGAGGATCCTGCGGCGTCCCTTTCGCTCATCGTCGTCTCCGCTTCGTGGCCGACGGCATGCAGAGGCAGCCAAACGGTGAAGGTAGAGCCCTCGCCGAGCTTGCTGTCGACGGTGATGGTGCCGCCGAGCATGGAGCACAGATTTTGGCTGATCGCGAGACCAAGCCCCGTGCCTCCGAATTTGCGGGTCGTGGAGGCATCCGCTTGCTTGAAGGCCATGAACAGATTCTCCATCTGCTCGGGGGACATGCCGATGCCATCGTCCCGAACCCGGAAGGAGACGCCCGGCGCGCTGTCCCGCTCCTCGCATGCGATCGACAGGGTCACCGTGCCGCCCGAGGCGAACTTGGCGGCATTGCTGAGCAGATTAAGCAGGATCTGCTTCAGCTTGGTCGCATCCGACCGAATCTCGCCGAGGCTGGCGTCTACCCCCTCCAGGACGAGCTTGTTGCGATTGGCCGCAACCAGAGGGCCGACGGTGGCAACGAGATCGTCGATCAAGGCGGGGAGATCGACGGCTTCGAGATAGAGCTCCATTTTGCCGGCTTCAATCTTGGACAGATCCAGAATGTTGTTGATCAGCGTGAGCAGATGCCGTCCGGATGTGTGGATCTTATGCAAATCATCGGCGAAAGCCGCTTCGCCCATCTCGTCGGCTTCCTCCTTCAGCATCTCGCTGTATCCGATAATGGCATTCAGCGGCGTGCGCAGCTCGTGGCTCATATTGGCGAGAAACTGGCTCTTGATCTGGTTCGCCTCTACCGCCTCGTCGCGCGCTTGCGACAGCTCCAGCGTACGAGCCGCAACCTTGTCCTCCAGCCGCTCGTTAAGCTGGCGAAGCTCTTGGTTGATAGAATAGATTTCGCGCGTTTTCTCTTCGGCAATACGTTCGGCTTCTTGCCGCGCGCGCTTCTCTCTCTCCAGCTGCCTCTGAAGCAAATCGATGTCGATCAAATGTCCCACCCCGCCATTCTTAGCACGAACCGTGCCGAGGTCCCCTCCGCCAGATCCTCTCGGCTGAGCTCGATCTGCTCTCCGTAATGATGGATACAACCCAGAATAAGCCCTTCCGCCAGATCCGCGAACGGTCTCGTCGACGAGTAGTCCATCGTAAGCGAGCCCGGCACGGACGCGTCGAATACAAAGGTCGGAAGCTCGGCTTCCGGATACAGCTTGCGTACTTCAACGTGAATATAGCTGTCAAGCCGCTGAAGGAAATCGAACGTATGGCCATGCTCTTCTATGAATTGCGGATAATGTTGGGCCAATATGCCGAATAAGTAACGGCCAAAGGTTTTGACCAGAGTCGGACCCGAAATGCCCGTCCGATCGCTAAGCTGCACGACGAGCGCGATAAGCTCCGCATGATCGTAGGTTCCGAGCGATGTGTAGCTGCCGCCCGAAGGAAGGTTAGCCGATACGATAATGTCGTCCGCGAGCGACGGGGAGAAGGTCTCTTCGACCATATCCAGAAACGCGGTATAGATCATGCCCTTCATTTTAAGCTCCTTCCGTAACGAGATTGTCCTGTTGAGGGTCATCGCCGGCGATGATCGACAGGAATACCTCGACGACGCGCGGATCAAAATGCAGCCCCGACTGCGCCTTAATCTCGGCAATGGCCTCCCCGTTCGTCCATGCCCGCTTGTACGGGCGTTCGTGCGTGAGTGCATCATAGAAGTCGGCGATAGCCACGATCCGCCCGGCGAGCGGAATGTCCACGCCACTCACTCCTCCCGGATAGCCCGTCCCGTTCCACTTCTCATGGTGGCTGAGCGCGATGACGCCGGCCATCTGCAGGACGGGGAAGACGCTGCCCTTCAGAATGCTCGCGCCAATATCGGCGTGCTCCTTCATCTTGGCGAATTCCTCGGGGGTGAACCGTCCCGGCTTCAGCAGAATGCCGTCCGGGATGCCGATCTTGCCGATGTCATGAAGCGGCGCGGCGCGCCCGATGATCGCCGCTTCCTCCGGCGCAAGCCCCATGCCGAGCGCGATGCGCTCCGATAAGTCTCCGACGCGCTTGGTATGCTGCCCCGTCTCATCGTCTCTATATTCCGCGGTACGGCCCAGCACATCAAGAATTTCCGCCTGTGCGAGCTCGAGCTCCCTCGTCCGTTCGCGCACGCGCTGCTCCAGATCCTGGTTGCGCTCTTGCAGCTGCAGGTGGTAGAACCGGGTAGCGAGGAAGTTCTGAATGCGAAGCACGACCTCCGTCCTATCGAACGGCTTGGAGATAAAATCGTTTGCTCCTTCATGCAGCGCGCGCTTCCTCGCCTCCGGCGTTACATCCGCCGTCAGCACGAGAATAGGCAAATATTCGCCCTCCGGCGTCCACTCCCTTAAGGCTTGGAGAGCCGTAAAGCCGTCCATCTCCGGCATATGCAGGTCGAGTAGCACAATGTCGGGCCGATGCTCCGCGTATAAGGCTTCCAGCTCCAGCGGATTCGTTGTCGCGATAAGACGGCTATACCCCGCACGGGTTAGAATGCGCTGGAGCAAGCTGATATTGTATTCCTGATCGTCCACGATCAGGAATTTGGCGTTGTGGAGCCACTGTTCATCCATAAGTCGTCCTCTTTTATAAGCGTAGTAGTAGTATCAATTAGTTAAACTTTCCATTGCCTCCTATTATAAAGGCAATATGGATATTTTACGACTGGATTCTTGTTTGTTCGACATTGGCAAGTAGAGGCAGAACCCGAATTTTGGGAGTCTGCCCAAGCTCTGCGGGAGGAATAAGCGGAACTTTGTCGAATGAAAGCTATGGAAGATACTGCTAGAGATACTGCTAGAGATACTCAAGAGGAAAAGAGGGCTTCCCATGCACCATCATCACGGCACGTACGACACGATTCTGGTTCTATTCTCTTACATCGTCGCGATTGCCGCTTCCTATACCGTGCTGGATCTGGTCAACCGGATCAGCACCACTTTCGGGCCGAGGCGCTGGCTCTGGCTGACGTTCGGCGCGTGCTCCATGGGGATGGGCATCTGGTCGATGCACTTCGTCGGCATGCTCGCGTTCTCCTTGCCTGTTCCGGTCGCGTACCATATTCCTACGGTCGTTCTATCCGTGCTGTTCGCGATCGCCGCGTCATTTGCCGCGCTGCATATCGTAGGAAGGTCTAAGCCGACGATTCGGCGGATCGTGTCGGGCGGCATTCTGCTTGCGGCGGGTATCGTCGCCATGCATTATGTCGGCATGGAAGCGATGCTGATTCCGATTCGTTACGATGCCTTCTATGTGGGGCTGTCCGTATTGATCGCTTTGATCGCGGCGATTACGGCGCTTTGGCTTTCCTTTTATTTCCGCCGGGACAGGGCAGCGAATCGCGGTTATATCCTGCTTAAGCTCGGCAGCGCTCTGATTATGGGAGCGGCCGTGGCGGGCATGCACTACGTCGGCATGGTCGCGGCCTCGTTCGAGCTGGGGGGCATATCCCAGTTTCACGAGTCGGGTCTCATTCTGGATCAGAAATGGCTGGCCTACTTTATATCGGGGGGAACGTTGTTTACGCTTGGGCTGTCGCTTACCGGCATCTTTATTTCCAATAAATTCGCGTCGCTAGATTCCGAGATCGAGGACAAAACGGCGGAAATCCTGAGCATGAACCAGGAGCTTATGGAGCTGAACGATCACCTGGAGAGCCTCGTCAAGGAGCGGACGAACGAGCTGTCGCACGCGCGCGACGAAGCGGTAAGGGCTAACCAGATCAAGAGCCAGTTTCTAGCCAATATGAGCCATGAGCTTCGCACGCCGCTGAACGCCATTATCGGGTATAGCGAAATGCTGAAGGAAGAAGCGGACGAGATGGGGGAGCAGGCGTTCTCGGATGATCTGGACAAAATACGCAAGGCGGGCACCCATCTGTTAATGCTGATCAACGATATTCTCGACATTTCCAAGATCGAAGCGGGCAAGGTAGAGCTTTACTACGAGCAAGTGTCCGTCGCGGATCTTATGCAAGAGGTCATCGCCACGGTACAGCCGCTTATCGAAGGCGCGGGCAACAAGCTGCAGACGGTGACCGCGGATGGGGTGCTGGAGATCGACGTAACGAAGCTGCGCCAAATTCTGCTGAATCTGCTCAGCAACGCGGGCAAGTTTACGCATGAGGGCAATGTAAGGTTTGAGGCTTATTCGGAACCGTGGAACGGTCGGCCGGGGTACAGCTTCATCATCGCCGATTCCGGCATCGGCATGACCGCCGAGCAGCTCAAGCGGCTGTTCCAGCCGTTTACGCAGGCCGATGCTTCCACGACGCGCAAATACGGCGGCACGGGTCTCGGTCTCGCGATCAGCCATCGTTATCTGGCCATGATGGGCGGCCATGTCCAGGTGACGAGCGAGCCCGGACAAGGCAGCACGTTCAAGTGCTGGGTGCCGGCGGGACGGAGCGGGATAGCTTAATAAACGATATTGTGCTGTCGAACTTCTTCTGGAATAATAAATGAACAAAAGGCGTTCGCCGGTAAGGATGTGGGTCATGTTCAGACTGTTCATCGTGGATGATAATAAGTATGAACGAAACGGGATTAGAGACTCGATCGATTGGCAGGCGCTAGGTATCGAGGTGGTTGGCGTGTTCGCTAACGGACTGGATGCGCTTGCCAGCATGGATGAACTGCAGCCGCATATCGTTGTTACGGACATCGCCATGCCGATGATGAACGGGGTGGAGATGGCCGAGCGAATCAGGAGAAGCTACCCGGAAGTCAAAATGGTTTTTATCAGCTGCCACAGCGATTTTGAATTCGCGAAGTCCGCAGTCGATCTCGGCGTGTACAGCTACGTGCTGAAGCCCATTATTGACGACGAGCTGGAAAAGGCGCTTCGCAAGCTTCTTCTGGAATTTACGGCTCAGCACCGCCAGCAAGTTGAGAAAGAGCGAATGCTGAAGCAATTGGAGGGCATGCTGCCGCTCGTTCAAGAGCAATTTTTGAAAGAGGTGCTTCTTGGCAACTTCCGCAATAAAGAAGAAATTATGAAGCGTATCGAATTTCTGACGCTGCCCATAATTGAAAGCGTTGACATGAGCGTCATTTCCATTAAATGCAATTCGGAGGGGGCGGGTAAGGGAGGACGCAGCGTCGTAGATTCGTACCTCTTCTCGTATTCCATCAAACGCATCGTCTCCGAGTCGGAAAGCAAGGGGCGAACCATGTATCCGGTTCAAATGTTTGAAGACGATTTCGCGGTCATCGTTTTTGATACGGGCAGTGGCCGGCAGGGCATTCTCGAGGTCGCCGTCGAGCTGCACACGGAAATCGGCAGGCGCCTCGATCTTCATGCAACGATGGGAATCAGTAAAAGCTCCACAGAGCTTACGGAGCTCGCTCAATTGCTCAAGCAATCTCGGAAGGCGGTCAATACCCGTTTCTACAGCGGGAGCAACCCCATTATTTTATTCGAGGAAATCGAGGACAGAACGGATATTCCTTTTGAGGAAATGCCGGGGCTGGAATCTGTTTATCAAGACATGAAGGCGCTTATATCCGAGGGCGGCGTGCAGGAGGTCGGGCTGTTTATCGATAAATACTTAAATGTGGACGGTCTCGGTGACAGCGAAACCTATGTGAAGGGATTTGTATCGTTGTTCGTCCATATGACGGGCATTATTCTAATGGAAACCAATAACTCCGCCAAAGAGATGTTCGGTGACAGCATCATGGTTTGGGACAAATTAAACCGCATGAAGACCAAGGAAGACATTGTGCAATGGACGCATCAAACGCTTCTGACGATTATTGAGCGTCTGAGCGACAAGAGCGGAGCAAAAAATGTAAAATTAGTTGATTCCATCAAGTCGATTATACATGCGCGCTACTCGGAGCAATTGTCGATCGAAGATATATCCAAATCCGTTTTTTTGAGCGGCAGGCACGCCAACGGACTATTTAAAAAAGCGACCGGCAAAACAATATTCGATTATTTGATCCAGTACAGAATAGAGAGGGCCAAGCAATTGCTGAGGGAAGAGGACGGCAAGGTCGCCGTCGTCGCGGAAGCGGTCGGTTACTTGAATACGTCATACTTTATTCTATCCTTTAAGAAAAATGTGGGAATGACTCCTGCCGAATACAAGAATAAGCTGACTCAGCGATAACGGAGGCGCAATGAAGGGAGAAATGCCATGCGAATTCTCAATACGCTCAGGTACCGGCACAAAATTGCCATTATTATTCTTTTGTTCGCGTTGTTGCCCATACTAGTGCTCGGCTGGTTCTTGACGGACAGAATTTGGAACGGCAAGGTAAATGACATTTTGTCCGAAAAGAATGTCCAGCTTGCGGGCAGCGCCAGCGGATTCGACAACTTATTGTCCTCGAATATAAACAAAATATTGTATATCAGCAACAATTATTATTTGATTAACTACTTGGAGACGAATACGGATCAGAATCTGATCGGAATCATGAATTTCAGCGATTATTTGCAGAGCGTCATGGGTGCCGTCAATTCGGATAATTACCAGGCCGAGATTGCGATTTACGCGCTGAACGATACCAACTACGACGGCGATCATCTTCGAAGCATTTCGAGGCTCGAGAGCGAGTTCGTAGGAGGGGGCATAAGCGTTAAGGATGAGATTCTGAATGCTGGCGACGATGAAATCGTTTGGAAGATCCGAACAGCTCCACTGAACGTCAATTCAGACGAGGAGTTCGATTACCTGTTCGCCTACAAAAAGATTATTTCCTTGAATCGACCGCTCGCCATTATGGAAATGCGAATACCGATCAGCCAAATGCTTCGTTTTTTTGCTTACGATATTCCGAAAGGAAGCCATATCGTATTCGAGGGAACGGACGGGCAGTATCGTCTGTCGGTATTGGGCGAGGAAACGAGCCCAAGTCCGGATGGCAGCTACTACGTATTGAAACAAGTGCTGCACCACGGGATCGGAATAGTCACCTGGCAAATACCGAAAAGCCATATTTTCAAAGAACTTCAATGGTATTGGATATCGGTGGTGGCCATTGTTCTGATTATCGTCGCGATTCTCCTGATAACCGTCGAGATGGTATCCCACTATTTGACCAGAAAGCTGGAGACTTTGTTGCGTAAAATGAACAAAAACGTGGAGAGCTTGATCAATGACGACGATACGATGCAGATTCACGCTTCCCAGGATGAATTTAGCAAAATCGAACATTCCTTTTATGAGCTGCTCCGTAAGGTGAAGGAATATTATAGGAAAATAACGGAATTCGAGCTGGAGCGCAAAGTGCTTGAAACACAGCTGCTGCAGGAGCGCTTCAATCCGCACTTTCTGTATAACACGCTATCGACGATCAGATGGATTAGCGAGGATCCCAAGGTCAAAGATGTCGTCACGTCGATGGTCAAGTATTATCGGATCGCGCTCAACAAGGGAAGCAGTATCATTACCATAACACAAGAGCTGGAGATGATCGAAGAATACTTGCGCTTGCAGAAGTTTGCTTACGGCACCGAGTTCCATTACGTCATCGAGCATGAAGACGGTATCGGGCGTTATTTGATTATGAAGCATTTGCTGCAGCCGATTGTGGAAAATGCCGTTTTGCATGGCTTGAACGGGCGAGATTCCGGTGGGGTTATTCGAATCGAGGCAAAGAAGCGGGACGGTGAAATCGTCTTCGAAATTTCGGACAACGGGAAGGGGATTGCGCCTGAAAAGCTAGCACTTATTATGCAGGGCTCGGGAGAAGGGTCTCACGGAGGCTACGGCATGAAAAATATACAAAAACGGCTCGATACATTCTATGACCAAGCGGATGGGTTCTCCATAATGAGCGAGCAGGGCGGAGGCACGACCGTTACGATCCGGGTGCCTGCAATGCCGGATGCGGAGATTCCACTAAATGAAACCCGGAAAGAGGGGTAAACCTGCGAATGATTAGCAGGTTTTTTTGTTTTGATTTCCGGATTCCGTTATGGATCATCCGTATAATTACTTTAGATCATGGCCTGAGGAGGTTATGCTTGATTCATAACGACAATCTCGCTAGGAAGGGAGGATTTTAGTGAAAACGATTACAACATCTGCGGGAAAAAACGACGCCTTGTCTCGGCATTCGAAGTGGAAACGAAAATTCAAGAGGAGTTATTTTGCTTATTTGTTAATGCTGCCATCCATTGCCCTGACGCTAACATTCAGCTATTTGCCGATGCCCGGTATTCTGGTCGCGTTTCAGGATCACAACATCTTTGCGGGAATCTGGGACAGTCCTTGGGTAGGGCTCAAACATATTTACGCCATTTTCGAGGTTCCAATGCTGCGGGATGCTGTCATTAATACGTTAATGCTTAGCCTGTTGACCATTCTGGTTGGATTTCCCGCTCCGATTATTCTTGCTTTGCTGATGAACGAGCTGCGGGTAGGACTTTTCAAAAAAAGCGTGCAAACGTTGAGCTATTTGCCACATTTTCTGTCCTGGATCGCCGTCGTCGGTCTTGCCTACTCATTATTTGATATTGACGGACCGATCAACGATCTAAAGATTATGCTTATGGGCGAGGACACTGAACGTACCATGTTTCTATCCAATCAGACCCTGTTTGTGCCGCTGCTGCTGCTGCTTAGCGTGTGGAAAGAAATCGGTTGGGGTACAATTGTTTATCTTGCTGCGATTACCTCAATCGATCCGAGCTTGTACGAAGCTTCCAAAATCGATGGGGCCAACCGGTTTCGGCAAACCTTGCATATCACCCTGCCGGGTTTGAAGACTACAGCGGTTATTCTGCTTATTTTCACCATGGGCACATTGTTTGGAAGCAACTTCGAACTGGTATACGGCATGCAGAATCCGTTTATCGATTTCCCAGTCATTTCGACCGTCGTATTTTCCTCGGGCATTCAGCAAGGAAACTATTCGACGGCTGCGGCGGTTGGATTCGTAGAAGGTTTAGTTGCCTTTACATTAATTATAGCTGCAAACAAAATTGCAAAGAAGGTTTCTAAAATATCGATTTTTTAGGAGATCACGCCTATGAACCATGAATCCATACCGTACAAAATATTCAAGGCGGCCAACATTGCTTTCCTTTCCATTCTGGTGTTCGTTATGATATTTCCCTACCTTAACGTTCTTGCCTACGCATTCAACGATTCTTTCGATTCCCGATTCGGCGGCATCACGATCTATCCTCGGGTGTTCACGCTGGACAATTTCAGGCTGTTATTCGAGAACAAGGATGTCATTCATGCGCTTGGGGTTTCCATCGCCAGAGTCGCGGCAGGCACGATAATCGCTGTCTTTGTTCAATTTGCATGCGCTTACGCATTTACGTTGCAAGGGGTGGCAGGACGAGGAGTCATTCTTATATTCTTAATCGTTCCGATGTATTTCAACGGAGGGTTGATTCCGACATATCTGATCTATTCGGAGCTGCACGTGTCGAATACGTTCTGGGTGTATATTTTGCCGGTGTCCTTCAGTCTCTACAATATGGTCATCATACGTTCTTATCTGTATTCGATACCCGACAGTCTCGGTGAATCGGCGAGAATAGACGGGGCAAACGAATGGAAGATCATGACGCAAATATTCATGCCCCTGTCGATGCCCATTATCGCAGTCATGACGTTATGGACGGCCGTCTATCATTGGAATGATTGGACGACGACGCTCTACTATGTAACCGATCGCGACTTGTATACGATTCAGTATATTTTAATGCAAATCTTGAAGGAAGGCGAGAGAGTCGCGAAGCTGATGGAAGAAGCGATCATGAAGCAAATTAATATCACAGCAGGGGCCCAGGCCATAACGCCGCAAGCGATACGAGCAGCAAATATCATCTTGACAACGCTCCCAATTGTATTGGTATACCCGTTCCTGCAGAAGTACTTTGTAAAAGGCGTGACGCTTGGAGCGGTTAAAGAGTAGAAGCATCATGATAGAAGCCCAATAATAATAGCACCGACAATTTGGATAAGGGGGTGAGGCAGACTTGAGAATGGACACGTCTGAAGCATTGACACAATGGCGTTCAATTTCAGAAGGGGCAATTTCGTCTGGGAGGAGGATAAAAAAGAACAAGTTGGCGAGGAGACCATAGGCCGGTTCGGTCGGCAAACTAAAGCGGCCCGAGGTGCTCTGCAACCTGTTCCAGGATTGTGCCATTTTATTATCTCATACTGTTCGGGCAACGCCAATGGCTATATCACAAACCATAATATGGAGGCACGAGAATGAATAAAAAAACAAAAGGATCGGTCTCGTTAATTTTGGCAGTCGTCATGCTGGCGTCCATAATTGCAGGGTGCAGCAAGTCCAATAATCAACAAACGAACGAGGGCAACCCGACAGCAGCTGCTACTTCGGCGGCGTCAACAGAGCCGGTCGCCGATAAGCCTTATTATGAATTGCTCGATTCGGTGTCGGATAGCTCCGAGCTGCCGGATTGGACGGGCAAACAGCTTAATTTGAACGTATGGTACACGCATGGCACCGGAGATGCCCAGCGTCCTGCTTCAGACAAGGATGTAGTGACCCCGGAGATCAAACGCGTGACCGGCGTTACCTTCGACAAAGACGGATCGTTCGACAACGGCGGTCAAGACGTGAAGGTGAAGATGGGCATGCTTAATGCATCGAACGATTGGCCGCATTTGGCATTCGTAAGCGAAATGGGACCGTTCAAGGATTTGATCGCAGCAGGTAAAGTTTACGATCTGACCGATGCGATCAAACAATATGCGCCGAACGTTGCGAAGAGAATGCCGTTTGACGAGTTTCCGCTCATTGAGGAGCAGATTACGAATAAATATCAGGACGGCGACAAAATATGGGGATTCCCGACGATGATTGGCAACCCGGACAGCTCCATCAAACAACTCGATCCGGGCTTTGTTTCTCCTAATCCATTAAATGGGCCGCTGGGCTACAATTGGATCTGGGTGCGCGACGATATTTTGAAGATGCTGTATCCGAATGCCAAGACGCAGGCTGAGATCGAGGCTTTATACGTGAAGAACGGCGGATTTACGAAGGAAGATATTTTTGATGTTCCGATCCAATCGCCGGATGATTTTATCAAGTTCCTGTATGACGTTCAGAATCTGATCACTACTCAAAAACTAACAGAGAACGGCAAGCCTCTCCAGGTGACATACGCCTTTGGCGGAGGGGATAACTGGAGCGCGATGACGCAGCTGTTCAACAATATTTACCGTATTCCTGCCAATAACAATTACTTTACGTATTATGACAAATCGGATAAAACAATCAAATATACATTCCAGCAGGACTTCTTCAAGCAAGGTATCGCCCAGTTCAACAAGCTCGTCCGAGACAAAGTGATGGATCCAAACTCCCTGCTTGAGAACAACGCAATCCATCTAGAGAAGCTGAATAACGGACAATATGTTGTTCCTTACTTATACGACACGCCGGACGCTTCGGTATTAAAGGCTGCTGGCAAGAATTACGGCTACAGAAAGCTGTGGATTGACGCGCCGGTCGACTTCTCGAGAACGATTGCTCCTAAAGGGCCAAACGGCATCAACCAATCGATTCTTATATTCAAAGATAAGGTCAGCGAAGAGGATCTGCCGCAAGTCATTCGTTTCCTGGACTACATGATCTCCGACGTGGGAGAAAAAATGTATTCCTGGGGACCGAAGAGCGCCGGATTGTTCGAGGAAGCGGACGGCAAGAGGGTGTTTACGAACAAGGATCTGGAAGCGGCCATGGTGTACAACAATCAGGATAACGGAGCGCAGCTCTCCTATAACTTGTTTAATACGCGTATCTCTGCAACCTCAAATTATGGCAATGCATGGCCGTATTATCCGGTCTATATGTGGGGAGCAGGTCCTAACGCGCCGCTGAACAATTATGTGAAAGAGCCTAGCGAGGCGGATGCTCTTGGATGGTTTGATCCGGGCAACTTGCCGGGCAATTCCCAGGATGAAGCATCCACGACCCTTAATAAGGGACATGAGATCTGGAATTTCTTCGGCGACGTACCGGAAGCCGACGCATTCTGGAAAAACCGCGACGCTTTCGAGAAGGCGCTGACGAAGACGCTCGCCGCCAAGGACGACGAGGAGTTCGAGTCGCAATGGAAAGCCTTCCAGGAGTTGGCCGTTCAACAAGGAGCGACTCCGGAGTCGCTGCAGGCTTATACGAACTATTTTAATGAAAAGAACAAAGACTATTTGACATCTATCCAGTAACGCGGCCCTTATTCCGAAATCAAGTCGGCTCCCCGGCCAGCTATCTGTTCTCGTTGGTACAGCTTAATCCGGGGAGCTTGTTTCCATCTGTACATTTAAGCGCTTACAAGCGGAAGGCGAGGAGAAAATGGCGTGATGAACAAAAAAATGTGGATGGTGTTGTTAAGTTTTGTCATAGCTGTCACGGGATTATTGTCCGCGTTGGCTGTTGCGCCTGAAGGCGTGTCAGCTGCAGACACGCAGCTCTATGCATCGCCGGACGGAGGAGGCAGTCAATGCACCGAAGCGCTCCCTTGTACGCTGTCGGGCGTTCAGATTGCCGTTCGCTCCATGAACAGCGATATGAGCGGGGATATCGTGGTCAACTTGAGAGGAGGAACCTATAGGATCGTCGAGACGTTTGCGCTGGACGCCGGCGATTCGGGGACGAACGGATATAGCGTTCGATATCAGGCTTATCCCGGCGAGACGCCCATATTCGAAGGCGGGGAGGCCGTTACGGGCTGGACACTCCATGATGCAACGAATCAAATATACAAGGCAAGCGTAGGGGACAGACAATTCCGTCAGCTGTACGTGGAGGATCAGAGGGCGATTCGGGCGCGAACGCCGAATCGGACGGACGAGGTAACGGACGGTCCCTATCATACGGCCGTCAACGTCGATAAGGACACCTTTATCGTCGAAGCCGGGCAAATCGAGAATTGGGAGCGTTTGAACCAGGTCGAGGTCGTATGGCGCGGACATTGGATGCAGAAGATCGGACATATTCAGAGCTATGCCGTCGATGGAGACCAGGCGAAGATTACGTTTCCGCCGAATGAGGCTTCGGGTTTCGTCGACCGATCTTATACCGACATGGATACCACCTGGTTCCATTTCGAGAACGCGTACGAATTTCTGGATGCGGAAGGCGAATGGTATCTGAACACAACCGAACAGATGTTGTATTACAAACCCCGCGCGGGCGAGGACATGTCTACCGTATCCGTGATCACGCCCGTAACGGAATCTCTCGTCAGTATTACGGGAACGCTGGAGCAGCCCGTTCATCATGTGGCGTTTAAGGGCATCGTCTTCCAGCATTCCAATTGGATCAAACCGAGCATCTATGGTCTGGTGGACGGACAAGCGATGGTGCAGCTGCAGTCGGAAGGAAATGCGATCATCCCGGGCGCCGTTAACGTCAGCAATGCGAGCCGTCTGCTCTTCGAAGGAAACACCTTCAGAAGGACGGGCGCGCATGGCCTGCATTTCCGAGGCATGTCGAATTACAATACGGTTATCGGCAACACTTTCTCCGATGTATCGGCTGGCGGCCTGTACAGTTTCACGAGCGACAACCGTTACGGCCGCTACGACACGTTTTCCTACAATACGGTCGAGAATTTCGGTCAGTATTATACGGGAGCGGTCGGGATATACGCCAGCAGGCCGGAGCATATGGTAATCGACCACAACACGGTCCGTTATGGACGTTATACGGGCATCAGCTTGGGCTGGTCTTGGGACGACTCGGAGACGGGTACGAATTACAACCGAATCAGCCACAATCTGATTCACAATGTCATGCAGCTGCATTCGGACGGCGGAGGCATCTATTCGCTCGGCAGACAGAAGAACGGTCTTCGATACAAGAACTATATTTACGGTTTGACTCGTTCTCCTTATACGAGCGATTATCCCATCGCAGGCATTTATCTGGACAATGGAAGCACAGGGGTGACCGTCGAAAGCAACGTTCTAGACGATACGGTTGATGCGTTTTATGCCCGAAATACGCCGATCTACGATAATCTGTTCCGGAATAATTACTATAACGTCAATCGCGGCTTCATCAATGGCGCCGACGGAAATCCGGGACGTTCTTTCGTTCCCGTGAGCTTCAAGTATGACGATGACAATGGCGAAACGGAATTTGTTACCGGACAGGTGCTCGGCACTCCGAGAAATGATGTTAGCGTCTTGGTAGGGATGAAGTTTACGACAGGTTCCGCTCCGGTGACGGTAAGGCAGCTTGGACGTTGGGTGATTGCCGGCAACACGGAGGTCCATACCGTCAAAATCGTAAACACGAACGGTGTGGATGTAGCGAGCGTGGATGTGCCGACGGCCGGCGAGCCGGACGGGTTCAAATATGTGCCGCTTGACGAGGCAATCGTGCTCGCGGCTAATAAAAGTTATTATCTCGTCAGCTCGGAGACTGGCGGCGGAGACCAGTTCTATAACGAGGATACGACGATTACGACGACAAATGTCGCGACGGCGGACAAACAATTTTATTCCTTCGGCATCAGCGACTATTTCGGCAACACGTTAGTCAATAACACGCAAGTCGACGATTTATGGCCCGAGGAAGCGGAAGCGATCAAGAGCTCAGCCGGCGCAGATGCTCAGCCCTACGCGATTTGGAGCGATCCCGAAGAGCCGGTCGGCGAATATGAAGCCGAAGCGGGGGAGTGGGTCGGCGAATCGGCAGAGTCCAAGGCGGCATCGGAGGCATCGGGAGGCTTGGCAGTCGGCTCCATTGACAATGTAGGCGATTATTCGCGGATCACTGACGTTGCAGGAGGACGAGGCGGTATTGCTTCGCTAATCGTTACCTTTGCCAACGGAAGCGAGGAGTACAAATCTCTCAGTTTATATGTCAACGGCATCAAGTTGCAGCAGGTTGTGTTCCAGCCTACCGGGGGATGGAATACGTTCCAGGATTCCGTTGGGATTCCGATTATTCTCGAGGCCGGAGAGGATAATACGATCCGGCTTCAAAGGGATTCGACGGACAATGCGTCCGTCGACATTGACAAGTTGACGGTCACTCTGGTTACGGAGACGGAAGGCGAGGAACCTACTCCGACTCCTACTCCGACTCCAACCCCGACGCCGGAGCCAGGATCGGAACCGGAGCCCGGGGACGTATATGAAGCGGAAGCGGCGGCTTTGGCCGGAGGCGTAAGCGTCAATAACAATCACCCCGGATATTCCGGCACTGGTTTCGTGGATCAATTGAACGTTGTGGGCGGAGCGGTAACCTTCACCGTCGATGTTGCAACCGCGGGAACCAAGTATGTTAGCCTGAGGTATGCGAACGGAGACGATACCTCGAGTTTAAGCGTCTATGCGAACGGCATCAAGATCAGGCAAACCATGCTTCCGGGATACGGAAATTGGGGAACATGGGGCTACGTGACGGAAGAGCTTCTCCTTCAGGAAGGCGAGAATACGATTACCTATCAATACGATTCGGGTGATATCGCCCGCGTCAATTTGGACTACATCAGCATTGCCTTCGATCCCGAGCCAACCCCGGAATCGACACCGGAGCCGACACCTGGACCCGCGTCGCCGACGCCAACGCCTGCTTCCGGCTATGGACAGCTCCATATGGACGGGGAAGGCAACAAGGCATGGACATTCATGACGAATGAATCGGAACTGCTGCGGGAACTGGACGGGGAGACCGACGGTCTGCTCATCCTTGCATCACCGACAGAGAACGTCGACAAGACCGTCGTCGAGTTGTCGGAAGCCGTAATTGCGGCAGCCACCGAACTCGGCAAGCCTATTCTCATTGAGAGCGGCGGCGTACGCTTCAAGATTGAACCGGGAACATTGAATTCGCAGAAGTCAGGCGATGTCCGGATCGGATGGACCGTTGTCCAAGGGCAGTCGCTGCCGGATGGCTTCACGCCCGTATCGAATATATTGGATTTCGAGCTATCGGCAGGTGGAGAGGTTGTGCATGAATTCGGCAAGCCCATCGAGGTTCGTTTCTCGATTCATCCTTCCGCCGTTCGCCACCCTGAGAAGCTAGGCATTTATTACTACGATGAAGGCCAGAATCGCTGGATTTATATCGGCGGCAAGCTTAATGGCGACGAGACGCTCGGCGTGATGCTTAAGCATTTCTCCAGCTATGCGGCTCTCGAAAGCGGGCTTACGTTTGGGGACATTCAGGGTCACTGGGCGCAGGAGCCTATTGAAAGATTGGCTGCGAAACAAATCGTGTTCGGACTGTCCGACGGCAGTTACTCCCCTAACGGAAGCTTGACTCGCGCGCAATTCGTCAGCATGATCTCCCGGGCATTAAAGCTTCCGAAGGCAACGGATATTCTCTCCATCGCTGATGTGCCCGAGGATGCTTGGTATAAGGATGATATATACGCGGCTCAACAGGCCAATATCGCCTTGGGGCAGAGCGAGAGATCGTTCGCCCCGAACGGAGAGATCTCCCGCGAGGAGATGGCCGTCATGTTGGTGCGCGCTTATCGTTATGCTTCGGGACAGTCCTTGCCGGCTTCTCCGGAAGCGGCGAGCTTCTCTGACGAGTCAAAGATTAGCGCATGGGCTGTTGATTCAGTAATAGAAGCCGCCAATACAGGTTTAATCAAGGGCTTCGATGACGGTACGTTCAATCCTCAAGCAAGCGGCACTCGGGCGCAAGCGGCCGCGTTGCTATCCAGACTGCTGGATGCCTTGAATCGGTAATTGGTGCATTCAAGTCCCTTGACGTCGCTGGGACACAAGCTTTGGCTTACGCCGGCTTACGTCAAGGGGCTTTTTCTCCGGCGCATATAAAGCGCTTACAGTTGGAGGGTGCAAAATGATGGAAAGGAGGGGGGATTGCATAATTGCTCAGCAAACGGTAATTCACTAATGAGGAGGATTCTGTCAATGATCAGAAAACTAGTCGGAAGCTCTATGAAAGTTCTGTTAGGCGCCGCGATTATCATGTCCGGCATACTGGCGACTGTATCTGTCGCTCCAGAGAGAGTACTGGCGGCAGTGACGAATCTGTACGCTTCGCCTTCGGGAAGCGGAAGTACATGCTCGGAAGGCTCGCCTTGCTCGCTATCGGGAGTTCAGACCAAGGTGCGTACGCTTAACAGCAGCATGAGCGGGGATATTATCGTTCATTTGAGAGGCGGAACATACAGCATGACAAGCCCGATGACGTTGAACGGAAGCGACTCGGGAACGAACGGATACATGGTTCGATATCAAGCTTATGCCGGGGAGACGCCGGTCTTCGAAGGCGGACAAGCCGTTACGGGTTGGACGCTTCACGATGCGGGGAAAAATATTTATAAAGCTAGCGTAGGCGCACGGCAATTCCGCCAGTTGTATGTTGCCGATCAACGCGGTATCCGAGCGCGCACGCCGAACCGCACCGACGCTGTAACGGAAGGGCCATACCATACGGCCGTCAGCGTGAACGGCAGTACATTCGTCGTGAACGCCAGTCAAATTGCGAACTGGGGTAATTTGAATCAGGTCGAAGTCGTCTGGCGCGGACATTGGATGCAAAAGATCGGACGCATCCAGAGCTATTCGGTGAGCGGCTCTCAGGCGACGATTACGTTCCAGTCTCCGGAGGCGGCAGGATTCGTCGACAGGTCCTACACCGACATGCCCACGACTTACTTCCATTTCGAGAATGCCTATGAATTTCTGGATGCCGAAGGCGAATGGTATTTGAATACGTCCCAGCAGACGTTGTACTATAAGCCTCGTTCCGGAGAGAACATGTCGACTGTATCGGTTATGACGCCGGTAACGGAATCGCTTGTCAATATTTCGGGCACTTCGTCGCAGCCTGTCCATCATGTGGCATTCGATGGAATTACGTTCCAGCATTCGAATTGGACGAAGCCCAGCAGCTACGGACTGGTAGACGGACAGGCGATGGTGGCATTGCAATCGGAGGGGAACGCCATTATTCCCGGAGCCGTGAATGTCAGCAACGCCAACAACCTGAGATTCGAGGGGAATACCTTCAAGAAGACAGGTGCCCACGGACTTCACTTCAAAGACAACTCCAGCTATAACACGGTGACGGACAATACGTTCACGGACTTGTCAGCGGGCGCTCTATACAGTTATTCGGAGAATAGCAGCTACGATACGTTCTCCAATAATCTCGTAGAGAAGTACGGACAGTACTATACCGGCGCGGTTGGCATATACGCAAGCAGGCCGGATCATATGCTTATCGATCATAACACCGTTAGGTACGGCCGCTATACCGGGATCAGCTTGGGCTGGTCATGGGACGACTCGGAAACGGGCACCAATGATAATCAAATTACGAATAATCTCATTCATAACGTGATGCAGCTGCATGACGACGGAGCGGGAATCTACTCGCTGGGCAAGCAGACGAACGGCTTAAGATCAGGCAATTACATTCATAGCATTACCCGATCGCCGTATACGGATAATTATCCTATGGCCGGCATTTATCTGGATAACGGCAGCTCCTTCATTACGGTCGAGGACAATGTGCTCGACAATACGGTCCATGCCTTCTACGGACGCAATGCGCCTAACCACGACAACATCTATCGCGATAACTTCTATAATGTCGAACGCGGCCATATTGCCGGCGCGGACGGTACGCCGGGACACAGCTTTGTTCCGGTGAACTTCAAATACGGCACTTCATTGACCCCTTATGTTTCCGGCCAATCCTTAGGGACGCTCCGAAATAACTTTACCGGCTGGGTGGGCATGAAGTTTACGGTAGGCTCGTCTCCCGTTACGGTCAAGCAGCTTGGCCGCTGGGTCGTGGCGGGAAATTCAGGCACCCATACAGTCAAGATCGTCAATGCCGCGACGGGCGCGGATGTGGCCAGCGTCAGCGTGGCTACGGCGGGATCGCCTGCAGGATTTAAGTACGTTGCGCTGGGCTCTGACGTCACCTTGTCCGCGAATTCAAGCTACTATATGGTCAGCTCCGAGACGGCAGGCGGAGACCAGTGGTACGATGGCAACACGACGGTAACGACAACCGGCGTTGCAACCGTCAACCACGAGCTCTATTCGTTTGGTTCCCCGTACTTTAACAATGCGGTGCAAAACAATACGTATGTCGGAGGCGCATGGCCAAGCGGAGCGCAGGCGATTATGGACGGGGCGGGCATGGGCGGCACCGGATCGGCGCCGAGCAAGCTAACAGGGACGGCATTTGGAACAAGCGGAACCTGGAATCCGCCTGGCGACACCTATGATAAAGCCTTTGACGGAATGACTTCCAATTTCTTCGATTCAACGACGGCAACAGGCGCCTATACTGGTATTGATCTGGGCAGCGGCAATGCCAAGAAAGTAACCAAAATTAGGTATTTCCCGAGAGAATCGGAGAAAAGCAGAATGATCGGGGGCAAGTTTCAAGGCTCCAATACAAGCAACAGCACCGGGTTTACGGATTTGCATACCGTGACAACGACTCCTCCTTCGGGCTGGAGCGAAGTGACGATTAACGATCAAACGACTTATCGGTACCTTCGCTATGTAGGAGGAACCAATAGCTACGGAAATGTATCCGAAGTTGAATTTTATTCCGACGAAGATCCGACACCGACGCCAACACCAACACCAACGCCAACGCCGACACCGACGCCAACGCCGACACCGACGCCAACACCGACGCCAACACCGACGCCAACACCAACGTCGACATCAATCGTATACGAAGCCGAGAACGGCACGTACGGGAACGGCGGACAGGAGCAGAACGCGAGCAACGCTTCGAACGGCAAAGTCGTGGGAAATCTTAACGTTGAAGGCTCGTATAGCCAGATTGGCAATGTGGACGGCAGCGGCGGCGGCAATGCGACGGTAGTTATTCGCTACTCGAACGGCTACACAACGAATCGAAGCCTGAGCCTTTACATTAACGGCGTCGATGTCCAGCAGATCGTGTTCGCTCCGACTGGCGGCTGGAATTCATTCGCCGACACGGCGCCCATTACGATCTCATTAAACGCTGGCACAAGCAACACGATTAAGCTTCAAAGAGATGCGGCGGATGCCTACGCGGCGGATATAGACAAGTATACGGTAACGACGGAGGGAGCAGGGACGGCGACGCCGTTCATAACCGGTCAGACGTTGACGACGCTGCGCAACGATTACACCGGTGAGATCGGAATGAAATTTACGACCGGAGGCTCTGCGGTGACAGTGAAGGAGCTTGGGCGCTGGGTCGTTTCCGGTAACAGCGGCACCCATACGGTCAAGATCGTCAATGCAAGCACATTGGCGGTCGTGGCTTCGGCAAGCCTGAACACTGCGGGCAAGCCTGCAGGCTTTACCTACACGGCGTTGTCCACTCCGGTTACGCTTGCCGCGAGCACGGCGTATTATCTGGTTACAACGGAAACATCGGGAGGCGACCAGTGGTATCATTCGACAACCGCCGTCGTTCCTACATCGGTAGCGACAGTGAATCACCCCGTATACTGGAACGGAACGGCGTATGTAGCCGATGGCAGCACGGCCAACCGCTCATTTGGACCGGTGAGCTTCAAGTACTGATCATTTCGATAATCGGACAAAGGACTGCCTCGACATGAGCGCAGTCCTTTCTTTGCGGGGAAAGAAAGCTGTTCCGCATTGTGATACAACCTTTCCGTTTATTCGCTATCTATCGTAAGGCGGAGGCCATACAATAAACATGGAATCTTCAAACTACTTACAGATGAGGTGTGATCGCTGCAAATGACGTACACCGTGAACAGGGGAGTTATTGAAAGCGAAGTCGGCATTCCGGAATGTCCAAGATGGTTTTCCGACAGCAGGCTAAGTTTTCAAATGGATGAAAACGCTATCACGCAAGTCGATTATCATAACCCACTCGCTTACCGCGGCAATAACACCGTATTTCTGCAACGGCTTTGGGATGGCTTCAGGACGTTCGCGCAGCAAGACTTGACGACATTAAAGCTGCGATATGAACAATCGAAGATATGGCCTTTCGGCGTGGAATCGCAATGCCGTCTTGCAGGCGTGGAATACGGGCATCGGGTTCTCGCGATCGGGGAGTCGATCGTCTTCCAGCTCATTACGCCGGCGACAATACCTTCAGAAATGCGATTCAAGCTGGAATTTTATAAAGCTTTTGCGCTGAAACCGGCCGACGAAGACGATCTGCGCTTCAGCGATCGCGGGGCGAAGCGTCGTTGGCGGGAGTGGGAGATTGATGCCGGTGGCAACGGCGTATATGGTTCATATCAAGATTCTTGGTCTAGTCAGCCTGTGGAGAGAGACGAAATGGAGATCAACAACAAAGGCATCGTCAACAAGGAGGAGCGGGATGCGGCGGCCCTTCATATTGGAATAAGCGCCGACTTTAAGATTGTCATCGAGAAGCGCCCTCATCAAGACAAGTACATTCTGAGAAGCGAAGAGCCGCTGAAACCGAATAAAACGTATAGCTTCGTCGTTGCCTTTGCTCCGGAGCGGCAAGACCTCGACAGGCGGATGGGACAGCTGCTCGGCGGTTTGAAGGCTGCCGTTGAAGCGCAATTCGAACGGTACCGAAAGGTGAGCGACGGCAGCCCCGAGCTGATCAGCCCTTTCAGGAAGCTGAATGACTTTATGGCCCTGGCGCCGATGTACCATGAATCCTGCAAGGTGACGGATGTACCTGGAGCGATTAAAGCCAAAAACACAATGTATTGGGTTTGGGGCTGGGATGGCATGACGAGCAATTACGCGTCATTCTATTGGGGCGATCACGAGTTTATGCGAGACATGCTTCGCTTCTACGAGCAGACGGCCGATCCCGAATACGGGGTCGCCCACAGCTACCGGCACGACATGGCGTTGAACAGCGTAAGCGCGCTCCCCGCCCAAAGCATGTACATTTCATTGCTGCATCAGTATTATGCGGCGACCGGGGACCTGACGGAGGTGCAAGGCAGGTACCCGTTCGCCAAACGTATATTCGAGAGCATATTGAAACGGGAAGTGCAAGGCACCGGCCTGTGCGAGGAGGCTTCCTTATTCCCCGATTTCCCGGTGTTCATGCTGGAGACCGGTCAAGACATTAGCAGCATGAACAATACGATATGGTATTGCGCGGTGAGGTCCATGGAAGCAATAGCAGAGCTTTCGCAGGATAAAGAAACGGCACGGAAAGCAAAGGAGGCGTTCCAGAGGATCGAACGTCATTTCCTGCCTCTCTTCTTTGACGAAGAACGGAAATTCGTTGTCAGCTCGGTCGATTCTGTCACGCTCGAGCGGAGGGACTCGTTCAACTCCAATGCCTTGAAGTGGGAAAATCATTATTGCGCCGAGCTGCTTCGGCCCGTGGATGCGGCTTGTCTCGACTTTTTCGAACAGCATGTCGTGTGCAAGGCGGGGCTCAGGGAAATTCCGGTTTGGTCTCGCGCCTTCGACATGGACGCCAATCAATTGCATTGCTGGTGGCCGGTGACCGGCGAATATTACATGCGGCTTATTAACGGTCAAGACCGCGCGGATCTGATCGAACAGTGGGTCGGCTGGGTAAGCTATTGGACCGGCAAGCTCACTTGTCCCGAGGGCATCTCCTGTTATATTGACACGGACGAACCGGACGTCGATCGTTGGAATTCAATGAAGGGCGCATGGCATGCCTATTCGGTTCGAGGCTGGTATCAAGCGGCCATCCACGGGGTCGTGGGCGTAGGAATGGAAGCAGGCGGCCTGACGTTCTATCCGTACTCCGGAGAAGAAATGACGCTTAACGGGCTGCGTTTTCTAAACCGGATTTTCGATATCGAAATGAAAGGCAGCGGTTCGTACATCGAGATGATCGAGGTGGGTGGGGCGAAGCTTCGCGGCACGAATAAATTGCCTGCGGATGCGGTTGCGGGCGGCAGCCGCGTGCATGTGACCGTTCATCGGACAGCCGAGCGGCCCTATCCGGTTATGATCAAGGAAGGGTACGGCGCGGAGCTGTGGAACTATGGGTACCGGGACGGGATCATTCGCGCAGTCGTTCGGGGAGCCGGAACTTGCAGGCTGGCGCTTGATGCTGCGCGCGCGCCGATTGTCCTTCTGGATGGACATCCTGGAAAAGTCGACTATGATCACGTCAGCGGTTATGCGATCATTCAATTGACTCTGGCGGAGGACAGGGCCGTAGCGCTAGAAATTCGATAAATAACGGGGCAATATGGCAAAAAGGAGGAAACGGGAAATGTACGCAGCGCCGATTATGATTTTGGTGGACACCAGCTTTGCGCTCGACCACGAGCGGCTTCGCAACGCCGTAACCGATATGCATCATAAGGGCTTCGACACGATTTGTTTTGAATTCCGCAACTGCATCTTCGACGAGTACGACGCGGCCGGTCAGGCAGCCATGAAGGTCGTGGCGGACCGGACGAAGGAGCTTGGCGTTCGATTCGTTAAAATCATGCCGATGATAGGCTTGAATTTGGTGAAGAAATACCCCGAAGACCGTCAAGTGTGGGCGGTCGAGCATCGCGCACGGGTAGATGGGAAGCGATTCTCCGTCCATGTAAAGCCGCTGCCTAACTCAGGTTATATTGCTACGGAGCCGTCTTTCCGCGGAATTGCAAAAGTGTTTATGGTAGAGAGAGACGAGCATACCGGAACGATTACCCGCGCGGCAGATATCACAGAGAACGTTTCATATACCATTGAACGAAACGAGACTATCGTCCTTGCGGGATCCTTCGAACGGGATGGAGAGATCCTCGCTTATATCGCCTACCAGACCGATTATATCGACTTTTCATTTCGGCATATCCGTCAGTCTGTCGACGAGTATATGGAGCTGTACGACGGATTGCCGCTTGCCGGCTATGCAATCGACGAATTCGGAACGGGCAGCCGACAGCAGGACGTGTACCTGATTGGAGATGCCTTCCTGCATCAGTTCAAGAGCCAATACGGCTACGAGCTGCTGGATAAATTGTATTTGCTTAAGAATGAAGCCGCAGGAGAATGCGCGGGCAAGCTTCGCCATGACTACTACGGCTTGACGTTGGACAATACCTATTCGCTTCAGAAATACGTCAAGGGTTGTTACTCGGAGAAGTACGGCAGCAACCTGTTCGGAGGCTTTCACAGCACCTGGTGGGGCGAAGGCAACTCGGGAGACCTGTGGGGAGGCAACATTGATTATTTTCGCTTGACAGGCAATCTGAGCGGCGGCTTCGTCGATGCCCAATTCGATGCGGAGCGAACCATGACGTCCATGACCATGCTTGCGGAATCGCTTGCGAAGTATTCGGATACGGGCATCGCCTACAACATGTGCTGGGACAGGGTGCCGACGCCGGAGAAGCTGGATTATTACCAGAGAATGCTGTCCGTTCGCAATGTGCGTTGGGTGGGCCACGCTTATGGCAGTACGGGATCCTTTGGTCCGGGATACCCGGAGCACGGCACCTGGGATCAAGCGGGGCGCGTGCTGAGCAGAGAGAAGGCTATGCAAGCCTTCATGGGATCCGCCGTCAGCAAACCGAAGGTCGCCATGATGTATATCTGGGAATCGGTCGCTTGGTTCAATAACGATTTAATGCATTATCACAAGTTGAGCATGAAGGCGCTGCTCGACAAGATGCTGCAGCGTCATATCGAAATCGATGTCGTGCCGACGTCCGACAATGACCTGCAAAGGTTCGAAGCGCTGATCGTCCTCTGGCCGACAATGATGCCCGAATCCGCTTGGAGCGCTGTCAAGGCTTATGCCGCATCGGGCAAAAAGCTGATCTTCATCGGTCCGCCCGGGCAATGCACGACAGAAGGACGCGACATCCGGACGGAATTCGAAGCATTGACGGGCGCGCGAGCGGAGGAAGCTCATGCCGGCAAACGTTATGCAGGTGAATATGAGTACGTTGCTTGGGATTTGTGGTTTACGCAGGAGAGTATCGGGATGAACAGTTTCCCGCTGGAGCCGCTGGAAGGCGAGAGCCTTGTCCTGCACGGAGGAGACCTATTAGGGGTGAGCAGCGGCAACGTAAAGTATTATTCGTTCGAGCTTCCCTTGACCGCTTATTTCGACGTGACGCTTGCGGAGCTGGAATCGTATCGGGAGGTGGAGCTGCCCGACAACCTGATTTCCAAAGTATCTCATGATGGAGAAACGGCAGTTGTCACGCTGACAGGCAGGTGGGGCGCACCAGTCGACGCCGCGTTCGACTTTATGGGCAACCGCATACAGATTCGCGGCTTCGGCGTAGCCGGTGTTCGGCTTAATGCAGGCACTGTCGTTCAGGCGATCGGGGAAGAAGGAACGGTCATTGAAGTGAATGGCGAGCCGATAGATATCGTTCGAATATAATGCGGATGGTGACGAAGATGGAAAGATTCATTTATGCGCGCGTATGGGAATGCGTCGAGATTGCATTTACGGCTTCTACAAGCTGCGCGAACCCCTTTCTTGAGGTTCAATTGAAGGCTGAGTTCGCGGGCCCGAATGGAGAGCGGCAGACGATTCCCGCCTATTGGGACGGCGACAGCTCGTGGAAGGTTCGTTTTGCGCCTGCGACGGCGGGCGAGTGGGACTGGAAATCTGTATGCTCTAATGGAGCGGACAGCGGGCTGCACGGTCAAGAGGGGAAGGTAACGGCAACCGCCTGGTCCTCGGAAGAGCTTGCGGCCAATCCTAATCGGCGCGGATTTATCCGCGTTCACAAGGACGGTAGATATTTCGAATACGCGGACGGGACGCCCTTTTATTGGCTTGGGGACACCCTTTGGGCGGCTCATACCACTAGATGCGACACGCAAGATGCGCTTCCGCGATATTTGAAGGATAGGCAGAACAAAGGTTTTACAGTAATCCAGATGGTAGTCGGCCATCCGACCGGAGATCTTCAAGACGAGGACGGCGGATGTTACGTGAATTATAGCGCCGAAGCGTATCTCAATGAAGGAGGGGCCCCTTACTCCCGGCGATACGACCTGATCAATCCGGAGTACTTCCGCCATCTCGACCGCCGTATGCGTCTTATGGCGGACATGGGATTTGTCCCATGCATCATGGCGATGTGGGGACAGGAATTGAAAGCGATGACCGTGCAGGCGGCCAAGTCGTACTGGCGGTACATCGTCGCAAGATACGGCGCCTATAACGTGACATGGTCGCTTGCCGGCGAGTACCTCTTTACTTGGGATGTGGATGGATGGCGTGAATTGGGAGAAGAGATTGACCGTTTCGATCCTTACGCACATCCGACCTCGGCTCACTCCGTGGCGCCGCATAGCGGCAGCCAGCATTATCACGGCGAGGATTGGTACGATTACAATCTCATTCAGGTAGGGCATGTGCTGGCCTTCAAAAGCTTCGTCGAACATTTGCCGATCGCCGACTATAACATGAAACCCGCCAAACCGGCCATCATGAGCGAATCCTGGTACGAGAACCATCCCAACCGAGTGTTTGACGATGGCATCAGAATCGGCGCGAGGGAAGTCAGGTTTGCCTCTTATGTGCCGTTGCTTCAGGGCTGCGTAGGTCAAACGTACGGCGCGCACGGGATCTGGTCGTTCTTCGACGGGGTAGATGCCGACAAGTGGGGCGACGACGAAAGGCCCGACTTGTGGACGAACGATCTGGACTTGCCGGGTTCAACGCAAATGAAATATTTGAGAGCGTTCATGGAAACGGTGAGCTGGTGGAAGCTCGAGCCTCATCCCGAATGGGTAAGCACAGTGCCTGAGAGCAATGCGTATTGCGCCGCCGTTCCAGGGGAGCAATATGTCGTTTATTGTACAGGCGGAGCGGCTTCCGTCCCCGTGCTCGTCATGATTACGGAGGGGCATGGAGAACGTTACGAAGGTCAGTGGTATAATCCCAGAACCGGCGAATGGAGCGAAGCAACGGGTGAATATCACGGGTATGGCTGCGGCTGGCTGTGGAGGGCTTGTATGCCGGATTATGAAGACTGGCTCCTATGCTTGAAGCGATCTGTCGGGGGCGGTTCGTAAAAGGTGAAATCGCATGACGGCGGATCATTGTTCCTCTATCGGGAGGAGGGGTGATCCGCCGTTCTCATGTTAAGCGAAAATTTCGTCCTAGGTTGGATTGCCGGCTGGATGCCCCGTCCCGCAAGGGCGCCCGAGAATTCGCACGGATAATCGTACCCCCGAGGCCGGAATTGTACCTTTCGCGAGCTGGGGAGGGGACGATCCTGAGCTGTACGCCCTCTTTTACCAATACGGCAGATACATAGTTTCCCGTTCCGTTTGGATAATGAACAGCGCTTAAGCACCGGCTTGCCGGTGCTTTTTTTTGTGGCGGATTGATGTAACTAGTCGGTTTTGCCAGGATGAAACGGGTGATTGGGACCCATAATTTCATAATTCAATAGTAGTTTCATTCTTTGATATTTCCTAGTTTCCGACGGTGTGCTAAGTTGAGTTTGCCATAAGGAGCCCGACGATGACGTTCGACGGTGCGGTGCATGAACATGCACGGATCAAATCTTATAGCGAAGTTTATAAGTACGAATGTATACGCTTCCAAAGATTGGAAAGGGGTGATGCGGAAACCGCGGGAGAGCTCTTGAACACAAGGGTACAGAAACGTTTCGAAGTCACGCTAAACATTCGATTGGGGGAAAAGAAATTGATCGCGAAGAAGAAACGGGCAAGTCTGATCAGTCTGGCATTGGGTACGGTGTTGGTAGTGGGATGTTCTTCCGGGGGCAACGGGGCAGCGAGGCTCCAAGCAACGCGCCAAGCGGCAATTCGCCGGGAGGCGGCGCGAACGGTAATACGGAAATCAACTTCTATATTTTATCGGGCTGGGAAGACGCGATGGGCAAAGCGGCCGACGAATTCATGAAGGAAAACCCGGAGATTACGGTCAAGCTGCAGTCGTATCCGTTCCGTCAGCTGTTCGAGACGATGGAAGTGATAATGGGTTCGAAGTCCGCGGAGCTCGACGTCGTGCTGACGGACGGTCCGCTCGTGTCCAATTACGTGGCGAAAGGGTATCTGGAGCCGCTGAACGGATTGATCGCCCAGGAGTCCATCGACAACTATATTCCGTCCTCGCTGGACGCGGCAACCGTCGACGGCAAGTTTTGGGCGGCACCGCTGAACACCTCGTCGCAGGTGCTGTATTACAACAAAGATATATTTGCGGACAAAGGCGTAACGGAGCCCGAATTCGATATCGAGAAGCGCTGGACGTGGGAGCAAATGGCGGAGGCCGGGCAGAAGCTGACCTACGATTCGAACGGCGACGGCCAGTTCGACATTTTCGGCTTTTCGTTCGAGCAGCTGAATCGTCCTTATCAATTGCTTTCGCTCGCCAACGGCCTCGGCGGCAAGCCGATCAGCGAAGACGGCCTGAAGACCGACGGCTATACCAATTCCCCGGAAATGGTGAAAGCCGGCCAATTTTATTCCGACCTGTTCAACGTTTACAAAATATCGCCGAAAATATCGGCGGACGAAACCGTCGAATATTTCGCGACCGGGAAGCTGGCGATGTTCGTTGGCGGTACCTGGAACGTCGGCAGGTTCACGGAAGCCGGCCTTAACTTCGGATTCGCGCCGCATCCGTATTTCGAAGGCCACAAAGCGGCGACGCCGACGGGAAGCTGGCATGTGGGAGTTTCCAAATATTCCGCCAACAAAGAAGCGACGGCCAAATTCATCGAATTCATGACGGCGGGCAAAGGAGCGGAAATGTGGGTGACGGCGCATAACGACGTTCCCGCGCGCATCGATCTGCTGAAGCAAATCGACGAGGATCCCAAATATCAGAATTTCCCGGACAACGTGCTGAAGCTGGCGGCATACGAAGCCAACAACACGGCGGTATCCAGACCCAAATCGCCGGGTTACCTGGAGTGGGAGACGCTGATGGACAAAGCGTTCGACGATATCCGAAACGGCACGGATCCCAAGCAGGCGCTGGATGGCGCGGTATCGCAGATCGACCGCCAATTGGAGAAATACGCTGCCCAGTAACCAATGACCTGGAAAAGATTTCTGAATAATCGGAAATCTTTTCCCATCCACACCAACCACTGGAGGAAACCATGCTGCGAAAGATAAGAGTGGCTTACGCTTTTCTGCTTCCGGCCATGCTGGGACTCGTCATGTTCAAACTATATCCGCTTGCGCTGGGGGCCATGGAGAGCTTCCGGCAAACGATGTTTATCACGGGCGAAAAGAAGTTCGTCGGCTTCGACAATTACGCGTCCTTGTTCGGAGACCCGATCTTCTGGAAATCCACGAACGTGACCTTGCTGATGAACCTGTTTATCAACCCCATTCAGATTGCGTTGGCGTTTGCGCTTGCGCTCTTCCTGAATAAAACGCTGAGAGGCATCGAGCTGTTTCGGACGATTCAAATCGTGCCGATCGCGGTTTCCATTCCCATCGCGTGCATCATGTTCAATATCATGCTCAGCCCCGAGCAAGGGGTGGTCAATTCCATGCTGGCATGGATGTCGCTGGATCCCCAGCCGTTCCTGACGAGCTCCGGCCAGGCCATGTGGGTCGTTATTTTGCTGGCCTCGTGGAAGGGCGTCGGCTATTGGATGCTGTTCCTGCTGGCCGGCTTGCAAGAGGTGCCGCATTCCCTCTACGAAGCGTCATCGATCGACGGCGCGGGCAAATGGAAGCAATTCAAGAACGTGACGTTTCCGATGATGAAGCGGCCGTTGGTGTTTGTGACCGTCTCCACGACGGTAGCGAATTTCCTGCTGTTCGCGCCGATGTACATCCTGACCAAAGGCGGACCTCAGAACAGCACCAACGTGCTCATGCTGGAAGCTTACAATAGCGCCTTCATCTTCTCCGACATGGGCAGGGCGTCGGCCATCATCATCGTTTTGCTGCTTATCACCATGCTCATCATCTCCGCGCAATTCATGCTGCTGCGGGCGAGACACTAGCAAAGGAGGGAACGGACCTTGAAATCGGAACGTTTCGCGTCGAAATCGTTATTTTACGCCATTCATATCTTGCTTGCGTTTATCGTCATTTTTCCAATATTGTTTGCTTTATCCTCCTCGTTCCGTCCGCTGGACGACGTATTCCGCTACGTCTCGCCGGTCAGCTGGAAAACGTTCGTTCCGACGAATTGGACATGGGATGCCTATTACGCGCTTTTTGCGGAACGGGGCTTCGGGCGCGTCTTCTTTAACACCTTTTTCGTAGCGATCGTCAACGTCGTTGTCGGCGTTCTGGTCAACGCCATGGCGGGCTTCGCTTTCGCCAAGCTGCAATTCCCGGCCAAAAATCTGCTGTTCGCGTTCGTGCTCTTGACGTTCATGATCCCGTTCGAGGTGATCGCGATCCCGCTGTACAGCCTGGTGGACGACCTGAATTGGCTGGATTCCTATTACGGCTTGATCGTGCCGGGCATTGCAAACGGGCTGGTCATTTTCCTGTACCGGCAGTTTTTTACGGATCTGCCCAATGCGCTGCTGGAGGCCGCCTGGATCGACGGAGCGTCCTGGACGCGAATTTTTACCAGCGTGGCGCTGCCGCTCTGCAAACCGGTGACGATCAGCGCGGGCCTGATCATCTTTATTTCCCAATGGGAGTCCTTTATGTGGCCCCTGCTTGTAAGCCGTTCGGAAGCATACCGGGTGATTCAAGTCGCCTTGAGCTACTTCGTAACCGAGCATGCGACGTATTGGAACGAAATGTTTGCCGCGTCGATTCTGGCAATCGTTATTCCGCTATGTCTGTTGCTTCCGTTCCAACGTTATTTCGTGCAAGGCGTATCGAACACGGGCAGTAAAGAATAGTAACCATTTCAAGCCAATCGGAGGGAAGGTTATAATGAAGAAGTCGTTCAAAAGGTGGATTTGTTTCTTTATATCGTGCACGTTGATGGTAAGTCTTGCGCTCTCTGGTCCCCAGTCGGCATCTGCATCCGATGAGTATGACGCGCTGCGCGAGCGATGGAAGGAATGGCTGGTTGGCGGGTCGTCCTATAGCGTTACAGACCCCCATATTGCGGCGCAAATAAACAGCATAACGACCAGAGCGCAGCAGCTCTGGACCACGATGATCAAGACGCCGAATCGGGCTACCCTATGGAACGGGTATAATTTCGGTCATTCCTCATCGACCGTTACGGAGGCTTACAATAATCTCAGAGACATGGCGATGGCCTACAATACGAGAGGCTCCGTTCTGGAAGGCAATACGGCGCTGAGAGATGATATTATCGGCGGCCTGGACTGGATGCATGCCAATATCTATTACGAAGGCGGATCGCAATACCAGAATTGGTGGCATTGGCAGATCGGCGCTCCTATGGCGCTTAACGATGCGACGATTCTGATGTACGACGACTTGACGGCGGCGCAAATCGAGAATTATATGGACGCCGTTCATTACTCGCAGCCGACGGTCACGATGACGGGCGCCAATCGCGCGTGGGAATCGATCGTCATCGGCGTCAGAGGCGTCATCGTCAAGGACAGCGCCCAAATTCAGCACGCGACGGCTGGCTTAAGCAATATTTTCGATTACGTGACCCGTGGAGACGGATTTTATGCAGACGGCTCCTTTATCCAGCATTCTTATTTTCCGTACACTGGAGGCTATGGCATTTCGTTGATTGAAACCGTCAGCAGCCTTATGTATTTGGTCGGCGGCTCCTCGTTCGAAATCACGGACCCGGACCGCCTCAATGTCTATAGGTGGATTTATGACAGCTTCGAGCCGCTGATCTATAAAGGCGAAATGATGGATATGGTCAGGGGCAGGGAAATCGTCAGGGGCTGGCAGAGCCAAAGCCATAACGCCATGCGTTCGATCATTCTACTGTCCGAAATCGCGCCGGCCGCGGACGCCTCGGCCTTGAAGTCGATGATCAAGCAATGGATGACATCGGATACCTACAGCAGCTTATTGACGTTCCCGTCCATCCGGATTATCGAATTGGCAAGCGCGATTATGAGCAATTCCGCCATCGCGCCAAAAGCGGAGCTGATCGGCCATTATTCGTTCGCGAACATGGACCGGGCCGTACAGCTGCGTCCGGGCTACGGCTTCGGCATAAGCATGCATTCCAGCCGGATCGGAAACTACGAATCGATTAACAGCGAGAACAAAAAGGGCTGGCATACCGCCGATGGCATGACGTTCTTGTACAACAACGATTTGGCCCAATACCGGGACAACTTCTGGCCTACCGTCGATTCCTATAGACTACCCGGCACGACGGTTCTTCGGAATACGACGGTTGCTGGCGGGCGGTCGGACAAGAATTGGGTAGGAGGCGCGGGCATTGGCGGCTTGTACGGGGTTGCCGGCATGGAATTGCATCCGATCGGCCAATCGCTGAACGCCAAAAAGTCCTGGTTTATGTTCGACGACGAAATAGTCGCCTTAGGCTCCGGCATTACGAGCACGGACGGCATTGCCGCCGAAACGATTGCGGAGAACAGAAAGTTGAACGGCAACGGAGATAACGCGCTGACCGTTAACGGAACGGCCAAATCGACTGCGCTTGGCTGGTCCGAGCAGATGACGGGCGTCCAATATGCCCATCTGGCCGGCAGCGTGCCGGGTTCGGATATCGGCTACTACTTCCCCGGGACGACTGCAGTAACGGGACTAAGGGAAGCGAGAACGGGCAATTGGAAAGAAATCAACGGCAACTCCGGCACGTCAACGACGCCGCATACGCGCAACTACTTGAGCCTGGGGCTCCAGCATGGCGTGAATCCCGTTAACGCCGCTTATTCCTATGTCACCTTGCCAAATAAAACGAACGCCCAAGTAAGCGCTTACGCGTCCAGTCCCGACATTTCCATACTGGAAAATTCCACGGACGCCCACGCGGTCAAGGAAAACGGATTAAACATCGTAGGGGTCAATTTCTGGAACGATACGGTCAAAACGGTGGATTTCATCACGTCGAACAGGAAGGCCTCCGTCATGACGAAGGAAACAGCCGGCGAAATCGATCTATCCGTAGCGGATCCCACCCAAGCCGGAAGAGACACGATCAATATCGAGCTGAATCGCAGCGCGACCCGGCTGCTGTCGGCCGACCCGGGCGTCGTGGTCACGCAGCTGTCGCCGACCATCAAATTGTCGGTCAGCGTAGTAGGCGCGAAGGGGCAGGCGTTCAAAGCCAAGTTCGCTACGACGGGACCTGTGGTGCCGTTGCCCGCGCCGCCTGTCATGGCGGACCCTTACATTATTGAAGGGGAGTCGCTAAGCGTCATTGCCACGAACAAAAGCCATACGATCGTCAACAGCTCCAGCGCGAGCGGCGGACAGGACAGCATGTTCAACGCGAACGCGATCAACGACTATATCGATTACAAGGTGAACGTTCCGCGGGCCGGGACCTATAAGATGACGCTCCGGCTGTACAGAACGACCAATTCCGTTTTGTATCAATTGCAAATCGGCAATGAAAACCATGGCTCTCCTTTTGATTCGTATTCCGCGTCGGCCAACTATTTCGACGTTGATCTGGGCGAGCATACCTTTACGGGGCCAGGCGACCGCATATTCCGATTTACGTTGACGGGTACGACGGTCGGCAAGATTAGAACGGATTATATCAAGCTGGAGAAAACGGATACGGAAGAACCGCCTTCGCTGCCCGAAGGACTGGTGTCGTATTGGACATTCAACGAAGCAAGCGGCACGGTAGCCGCGGACCTTGCGGGGAATCATCACGGGGCGGTCAGCGGCGCCTCTTGGACGGCGGGACAGGTCGGCAATGCCTTAAGTCTCAACGGAGCGAACGCTCATGTGGCGGTGCCGCATTCGACCGACTTCAGCTTCAGCTCTTCGGAGAGCTTCACCATTTCGGCATGGGTGTATGTCCCCGCCTTGCCAGGCGCATGGAAAGGCATCATCACCAAAGGCAGGGACAGCTCGCCTTGGTACGGCCTGTGGATCGGACCGGACAATCGCTGGACCTTCGGGGGAGACGCCAATGTCAAAGGATCCGTGGCCACGACGGGTTGGCAGCACGTGACCATCGTGCAGAACGGCGCGGCCAATCAACGGATCGTCTACGTGGACGGCGCAAGCACCGGTACCGGTTCGGCCAGAAACGCCGCCAATACCGGCGATTTGTGGATAGGAGGAGCGAAGTCGGTCAACGAATATTTTAATGGTACGATAGACGACGTGCGGTTCTACAATATCGCGTTAAGCGCGGCGGACGTGCTGGAGCTCTATAACGAGACCTCGCAGTAGCCGCCGGTCAGCGTCGTCGTCGACAATGCCGACGCTGCGGGCGACGCCGCGAGGTTCGAATCGGTTCCATGATGGATTCCTTAGAAGCAGAAGCCAGGCGAGACCCCTTCGGGGTCTCGTTTTTTTGCAGTCTAGGACGCGGTATAAGCGCTTATGTTTCGAATCTCCCGTTTCGAGACCGGAATGATAATTTTTATCATAATAGGTGGAATCTTGCTGCTCTCGATGCTGCTTGCCGCGTGCGGCAACAATAAAGGCGCGGCGCTTCAGGATCCCGTCTGGAAGATCCTTCCTGACGTCAAGGGCGGCAACATCCACAAGTACGGCATGGACATAAGCTGGCTGTACGGTGGACCGATCGCGAATTCGCAAATGCTCGACGATGTTCTGGAGAGCATCGTGAAATAAAGCAGGGAAGTTTTCCTGTGAATGATTGAAAACGGCGAGCTGCCGCCCCTGCACGAGCGGTGCGGCGGCCCGCCGTTTTTGCGTTTGCGAGCGGAGGTGGAATTTGGCCAAGAACCCGCCCCCCGCAAGGGATCCCGGGCGGAAGCGCGGATAATCGTACCCCCGAAGCCGGAATTGTACCTTTCGCGCGCGGGGGAATATCGGGTACCATACTCCTGAAGGTAAGCGCTAACATAATAGAGGGACAGGATGGTGCGACATGGGGGACATGATGCTCAGGTATACGAGCCCTGCGGCCGGATGGCAGCAGGGATTGCCGATAGGGAACGGTCGATTGGGAGCGGTGGTGCAAGGCGGCGCCGATAAGGAAACGTGGAGCTTGACGGAGGTTACGTACTGGTCGGGCCGCCCCGAGGAGCCGCGGAGCGAGACGGGAGGCAAAGCGGCCTTGGAGGCCATGCGGGAGAGGTTTTTTGCCGGCGACTACGAAGCGGGAGAGCAGCTGGCTAGAGCGACGTTGGAGCCGCCAAAGGGCAATTTCGGGACGCACTTGACGCTGGCGGATCTGGAAATTAAGTTCGTCCCGGCAGGGGAGGGGGCGATCGAAGGCTTCCGCAGATCGTTGGATCTGGAGGAGGCGATCGTCTCCCTCGAATACGGAAGAAACGGGGCCTTGTACAAGAGGGAAGCCTTCGCCACGCACGCGGCCGACGTGATCGTCTCCCGCTTCGTCTCGGAGGAGCCGGGCGGCTTGACGTTCGAGCTGTCCCTGAACGGCAGAACGCCTCTGTTCTCTTCGGCGGCCGACGCGGGCGGCCGGCGAATCGCGTTCCGCGGCCAGGCGACGGAGGACATTCATAGCGACGGCACCTGCGGCGTATTCGCGAGCGGCATTCTGCAAATAGAGACCAAGGGCGGCACGGTCGCCTGCGCGGGGAACGGTCTGCGCGTCGAAGGAGCCGACGAGGCCGTCGCATACATCGCGATCTCGACCGATTACGGCAAGACGGGCGACGCTTGGGAGAAGGAAAGCGCGGCGGCCATCGAACGCTCTGCCGCTCAAGGCTACGAGTCGCTGCGGGTGGAGCATGTCGCGGATTACCGGACGTTGTACGCGCGCGTCCGCCTGGAGCTCGGCGATGGCGAATCGGAGCGCTCCTCGCTGCCGATCGACGAGAGGCTTCGTATGCTCAGGAACGGACAAGGAGACGACCCCGCGCTTTACGCGCTCTTTTACCAGTACGGGCGGTATTTGACGATCGCGGGAACCCGCGAGAACTCGCCGCTTCCCTTGAATCTTCAGGGCATATGGAACGACGGCGAAGCCAACGCGATGGCGTGGAGCTGCGACTACCATCTCGACGTCAACACGGAGATGAACTATTACCCTACGGAGGCGGCGAATTTGGCGGAATGCCAAGTGCCCCTGACGAAGTTCGTGGCGAAGCTGGCCGAAGCGGGACGTTCCTCGGCGAAGGCTTTCTACGGCAGCGAAGGCTGGGTCGCGCACGTGTTCACGAACGCATGGGGCTTCTCGTCGCCGGGCTGGGGCTTAAGTTGGGGCATGAACGTCACGGGCGGGCTGTGGATCGCGATGCAGCTGAAGGAGCATTACGAATTCGGCCGCGACCGGGCGTTTCTGGAGGAGACGGCGTATCCCGTCCTGAAGGATGCCGCGTTGTTCTTCCTGGATTACATGACCGTTCATCCGGAGACCGGCTGGCTCGTGACGGGGCCGTCCAATTCGCCGGAGAACAGCTTCTATCCGGCCGGAAGGACGGAAGGCCCGGAATACGCGCTATCCATGGGCCCGACGATGGATATGATGCTGGTGCGCGACCTGTTCGGCTTCTGCGCGGAGGCCTCGGAGACGCTGGGCGTCGACGAAGCGCTTCGCGGGAGGCTGGAGTCTGCGCTGGATCAGCTGCCGCCGCTGCAAGTCGGCGCGAACGGCCAGCTGCAGGAGTGGCTGGAGGATTACGCCGAAGCGCAGCCGGACCATCGCCATCTCTCGCATCTGTACGGATTGTATCCCGGAGCGCAGATCACGCCGCGCGGAACGCCGGAGCTGAGCGAGGCGGCGCGCATGACGCTGCAGCGGCGCATGGGACGCGAGGGGCTCGAGGACGTCGAGTTCACGCTCGCGCAGTTCGCGGCCAGCTTCGCGAGACTCGGGGATGGGGCCAATGCGCACAAGCAGCTGACTTACCTGATCGGCCAGCTGTGCTTCGATAATCTGCTTACGTATTCCAAGCCGGGAATCGCCGGGGCGGAGACGAATATTTTCGTGGCGGACGGCAACTTCGGCGGGACGTCGGCGATCGGCGAGATGCTGCTGCAGAGCCATGCGGGCGAGCTGCAATTGCTTCCGGCGCTGCCGGCGAATTGGCGGAACGGCTATGCGGAGGGACTTCGCGCGCGAGGCAATACGATCGTGGACGTTCGCTGGACGGATGGGCGTTTGGCGGAGGCGACGATCAGGCCGGGCCGGAGCGGCAGCCTGACGGTAACCTTCGGCGGCGCGAGCGCGACGCTGGAAGCGGCAGCCGGGCAAGCTTACAGGCTGGACGGCAAGCTGAATGCTGCGGTTGCGCAGCGCTAGCCGGAAGGAAATGGGAAAAAGCAACTGCCCTCGACAGTTGCTTTTCTTTTGCCCGCCGGCTCACTATGATAGATAAAGGGAGATTGCATGCCGGGGCTTGCGGGAAAGAAGCCGATCGGTTATGATAGCGCTCTCAAGAAACACGGTTATCGGGAGGGGGAGTCGTCTTGCCAAGGTATTCCAGAGTGTTCAGGAGATTCCTTGTTTCGTATCTCATCATCCTGATCATTCCCAGCATCGCGGGTTATATGTCGTATCAGACCGCCATCAACGTTACGGAATCCGTCTCCATCGAGAACGGCGTGACGCAGCTTCAGAAGAGCAAGGAATTGCTGGAGCGCCGGATGGCCGAGGTGGAAGGATTCACGAGGCAGCTCGCCATCAACCAGGACTTGTCCAGGCTCATGAACGAGAACGGCGCGGGCGGGCAGTCGAACGTGTACGGCATTTGGAAAATGATGAAGGACGTCCTGACGTTCGGACAGACCAACGATTTTTTGAAGCAATTCTACGTATACTTAAGCAATTACGACGTCGTGCTTACGCCGGGTTCGGCTTATTTCCGCCCGGAGCACTATTACGAAAATTACAATTACCCGGGCATGCCTTTCGACGAGTGGAAAAAAAACGTGCTTCAAAAGACGCATCGCAGCGAGATCATGGCGCTCAGGCCCTTTATGGAAAATAAGACCGAAACTTCGGTCGTGACGTATATGCAGTCGCTTCCTCTGGATAGCTTCACCGGATCATCGCCGGCGGTCGCCGTCGTGATGATCGATCAGAAAATGATTACCGATCCGCTCTCCGGTCTTACCGACCGGTACGGGGGCTGGATCCATATCGCCGACGCGGAAGGGCATACGGTTGGACTCCGCGGGGCGGAGCAGGATCAGGTAACGGCGCTGGCCGCGGACAAGAACTTCGACGGCGGAAAGCTGAGCCAATTTTACGAAGACGATCTGGTCATTACGATCAAATCGGACACGACGGGCTGGGTATACCGCGCGGGCATTCCGAAGGCCGTGCTGATGGAGAGCGCCAACCAAATCAAATTCATTTCGTGGACGGTGACCGGCATTGCCTTGTTCGTCGGCTTGATCGTCGGCCTGCTGCTGTCGTACCGGAACAGCGCGCCCATCATCCGCATTATCGGAGTGATGAAAGAGCAGTTCGGACCGGGTCAGGAAGAAGCGTCCCATCGCAACGAATTCGACTTCCTGCACGGCAACATCGCCCAGATGCTGACGCAGCACAAACGGCTCGAATCCGAGCTCCATCGCCAGGCGCCGCTTGTGCGGGACGCGTTCTTCAAGCGGCTTCTCGCCGGCGAATTCCAGTCCCGCGACGAAATCATCGCCGCCGCCGTCCAGTCGAACGCTGGCTTAAACGGAGATGTCGGATACGTGGGCATCCTGCAGGTGAACGGCTATCCGCTGCTCGACAACGTCGAAGTGCTGAACGAGCTGAACGCCGCCAGGCTGATCCTGAAGCAAGCGCTCATCGACTCCGGGAGCTCCGTCCGCATGACCGACACGGGTTCGGACAAAATCGTATTTCTCTTCGCGTTCACGGATATGGAAGCGGCGGCCGGCATCGGCAAGGAAGAGGTGGCGAAAACGCTGGAGAGCGTATCCCGTCTCGCGTTCGAGGAGTTCCGGATTTCGGTAACGGTCGTGCTCGGCGGACTGTTCCAGACGGTCTCGGAGGTCAGCCAGTCTTACGAGCAAGCGAAAGGCACGCTCGACGTGGCGGTCCACCAGAATCGCAAAGAGCTGACCTGGTTCGAGGATACCCGGCACGAGAGCGCGACCTACCACTACCCGCTGGAGCTTGAGCTTCGCCTGATCGGCACGGTTAGGGCTGGGGAGCTTGAGGAAGCCAAACGCATATTGGGATCGATCGTGTCCCAGAATACGGAGCAGAGAGAGCTTTCTTACGAGATGAAGGGGCAGCTCGCGGGAGAGATGAAGGGTACGTTTCTGAAGCTGCTCGACCAAAAGGTGTTTATGGAGGCGGAATCGTTCGAGGAGACCAAGAACCGGATTATCGCCATTCAGCCTTCCGAGCCTCTGGAGGCGATAAGGGAGGAGCTGGGCAGCGTCATGGAGACGTTGTGCGAGGTCGTGCGCAGCCGGAAGAACGACAGCCACATGCGTACGATCGAAGCCATCAAGACCTACGTGCAATCGGCTTACGGCGATTCCGCGTTAACGTTATACCGGGTCGCCGAGCAGGTGGAGCGGCCGGAGAAATACATTTCGCAATTATTTAAGGAAGTAACGGGCGTCAACTTATCGGATTACCTGGAGAATGTTAGAATGGAACAAGCATCGATCTTGCTGAAGCACGAAGCGCTGACCGTGGACGAAATCGCCGCGAAGGTGGGCTACAACAGCTCGCATTCCTTCCGCAGGGCGTTTAAACGGGTGACGGGCGTGTCGCCTAGCGTGTTCAGGCAATCCGCATTGGATGGATAGGAGGGGAGTCAAACATGAGAACAGCCAGAACCGCATACCCATCAAAGCTAGTTACGGCAGCCGCGGTTCTCGTGCTCGCGCTTCTGCTCGGCGCTTGCTCGACGCGGCCGCCGGAAGCGGCCGTCGACGGCGCGGAGGCCGGCGCTCCCGTTCCCATCCGAGTGTTCGCCCAACAGGAGCCGTCGGGCGACCTGGCGACGAACGACTTCACGAAGGAGCTCGAGCGGCGCTTCAACGTCAAGTTCCAATGGAACGCCGTGGCGTCGGCGGGCGCCAAAGAGAAGCGCCAAATTTCGTTATCCGGCGGCGATTATCCCGACGCGTACATCCTGACGACGTACGTCGACCAGTTCTCGCAGGCGGACGTGCTCCGTTACGGACAACAAGGCGTGTTCCTCCCGCTTAACGATTTAATAGACGAATATGCGCCGAATATCAAGGCGGCGATGGAGGATAACCGGGGGCTGCGGGCGTCCAATACCGCTCCGGACGGCAATATTTACGGACTATCGGCATACAGCGAATGCTACCACTGCTCCTACCCGAACAAAATGTGGATCAATACGGCTTGGCTAGACGAGCTGAATTTGGAGATGCCGCGCACGACGGAGCAATTCCGCGACGTGCTTCGCGCGTTCAAAACGATGGATCCCAACGGAAACGGCGAACCGGACGAAATTCCGCTCAGCGGCTCCACCGAGGATTTCGGGGTGCGGGTCGTGCCGTTCTTGATGAACGGCTTCATCTACGACGACGACAACACGTATCTCCGGCTTGCGGAAGGCAAGGTGGGCATGGCCGCCGATCAGCCGGAATGGCGGGAGGGGCTTGCGTACATCAAGTCGCTCTATGACGAAGGACTGCTGGATCCCGGCGCGTTCACGCAGAACGCGGTCGCGCTCAAACAAATCGGAGAGAACGCGGAGGTTCCGATTCTTGGCGCGGGGGCGGGCATGCATCCCGATATCTTCGTGAATACGGGACCGGGCAATACGCGCGGGAAGGATTATAATCCGCTGCCTCCGCTTCAAGGACCGCATGCCGCGTACGCGACGCATACGAATATCGGCGTATCGCCCGGCGCCAAGTTCGTCATTACGAACAAAGCCGGCAAGGAAGCGCAGATCGCGCTAATCCGCATGGTGGATTACATGTATACGCCGGAGGGCCAGGCTTTTGCCGAGACGGGCAAAGAAGGCGTCGACTGGAGGCGGCCGCTGCCGGGAGAGCAGGCGCTGAATCCCGGGGTGGAGCCGCGGTTCGCGCGAATTCCCGTAGAGAGCGGGAAGAAGTCCAACAATTCCGGATGGAGCGGCATGGGGCACTTCTACATGCCGAAGGAATACCGCGACAGTTGGGTGCAGGGAATGGATATTTACGCTCCGGACGGGTACGAACGAAGGCTGATGGAAGCAACGAAGCTGTACGAGGGGCATGAGCCCAAGCAGGTGCTCGCGATGGAGTCGCTATGGATCGGGCCCGAGGTCGCGGACGAAATCAATTTTCTCCAGTTGAACATCCGGAATTACATCGAAGAAAACGCGCTTCAGTTCATTACGGGCAACAAAAGCTTGGAAAAGGATTGGGACTCTTACGTGAATGGCCTCCAGGAGCTCGGCGCCGACCGGTACGTGGAGATCATGCAAATAGCGTATGACGGCTCGGCGAAATAAGCGCGCATGGTTGACCCGCCGGGCGGTTCCATGGTAGGGTACTTGCTATACGCGTGCCGCAAGGCATGAAGGAGGATGAAGAGATGCCGGAAGTTGTAGATGATATCGTGAACCTGCCAACCCTTAAGCAAAGCGACAAGCAAGCAGGCATGGTTCACTTTATAACGTTACGGCTACCGGAGCTTTATCCTTCCATGACGAGATCCGCCAATCGGCAAGCCAACCGCCGAGAGGCGTAGTTTCCCGTTCCTTTGGTTGATAGAGAGCACTCAAAGCACCGGCCTGCCGGTGCTTTTTTTGCGCTGTTTTTCTCCGGGGCCAGAGGGAGACGGCAATGGACAAGAGGAATAAATACGAGAAAATGAAGGACATTATTAAACGTCTGGGGCAGCCCGGGTATCGATACAAACAGATTGCGGATTCCATCTTCAAGCAAGGCATACGCGAGTACGGCGAAATGACGGCGGTGCCGAAGGAGCTGCGCGAAGAGCTTGCCCGCGAGCTCGGCGAGAGCGCGTGCGGATTGGCTCCGGTGGCGGATCTTTCGTCGAAGCAAGCGAACAGGCTGCTTTTCGCCATTGCCGGAGGGGAGAGGGTAGAGGCGGTCCGATTAAGCTACGAACGGGGATGGGATTCGTATTGCATCTCTTCCCAGTGCGGCTGCGGGTTCGGCTGCTCGTTTTGCGCGACTGGCGCGATGGGGCTGAAACGGAACTTGACGGCGGACGAAATGACCGACCAGCTGCTTTACTTTCATCTGCAAGGGCATGTGCTGGACAGCGTCTCCTTTATGGGCATGGGAGAGGCGCTCGCGAATCCCCATCTCTTCGAAGCGTTGTCGATCCTGACGGATCCGCAGCTGTTTGGCCTTGGCCAACGGCGGATTACGGTCTCCACGATCGGCATCTTGCCCGCCATGCGCCGGTTGAGGGAGGAATTTCCGCAGGTCAATCTGACGTTCTCGCTGCATTCTCCGTTCCCCGACCAGCGAAGCGAGCTTATGCCGATCAATCAACGGTTCCCGCTGCACGACGTAATCGAAGAAGTGGATCGCCATATTCGGCATACGGGTAGGAAGGCGTACATCGCGTACATTATGCTTAAGGGGATTAACGATACTCCCGCGCACGCGGAGGCCGTTGCCGATTTGATCAAGGGAAGGGGCTTGCGGGAGCATCTCTACCACCTGAATCTCATCCCCTACAATTCTGCGGATGGAACCGAGCGGCTCTACGGACAGTCCCAAAAGGAGAGCATCCGGAGCTTCGTTCAAATCCTGAAGGGAAGAGGCGTGCACGTTACCGTCAGAACCCAGTTCGGCTCGGATATCGGCGCGGGCTGCGGCCAGCTGTACGGCAAGTATTAAGGGGCTGGCGCGATAGCTCGTTGCGCGCCTAAGAGAGGCGGGAGTTGGCGAATGGCGCTTATTTTTGGCGTCTCGCACGCGAGAAGAGTCAGTCGGCAAAAGGCCGATTGGCTCTTTTCTATTGTAGGCGTCAAGCAAGCTATTCAAGGGGATTACGTCGCACTCCGTAATCGCATGCAAACGTCACGCGCGATCGTCTCACCGGAATCGTCTCACCCAATCGTCGCACGCAATCGTTACATACTATCAACGTACGCAATCGTTACATACTATCAACGTACGCAATCGTTACATACTATCGTCGCACGCAATCGTCACACAAAATCGTTACATACTATCATCGCACGAAGCCGCTTCATACTATCTGCGCATACTCGAAACACACAATCGTCGCCCGCTAACGGACACACGAGACTCTATTCGACCGAAAAGACAATTTCACAAAATCTAACGGACGCGAGCGACCCTATTAGGCTAATAAAGTGTATTTAGGCAGGGGAATCGAGCAAATAAAGGCAACTGTGTCCGTTAAAATTCCAAACCGCCTAAATTTATCGAAATAGCGTCCGTGGTGTCCGCTGTGCGCCTAGCCAAGCTGGGCATAGCTAGCTGATGAAAGTTCAGCCGGGGTAAGGGCCAAGCTGCCCCGTAGCTAGTAGGCAGGTCATGGCGAAATCCATGGGTTGAAGCCCTACGAAAAGCATGCAATAGGCATGCGAAGCAACCCCGCAGGCCGTAACATCCGACGTGAATCCTGCCGCATCGTAAAGTGAAACCCGTAAGGGATAAGAGGGAGCCGAGCCTTGAGCGGACGGGCGAAGGTCATGGAACGTGCAAAGAACTTGGAGCAGCACGGAAAAACCCTCCGGTGTATGGGGATCGGCATGCGGGGACAGTTATGTTCGGAACTAGGGAGACCCTCCCCCACACGGTGGCAAGGCGCCGTAGCGAGCGAGCCTATAAGCCCTACAAGGTGAAGTGGTGAGCGGTGGGAAGGGAGTCGGAGGGGGCCGTAGTACCGATGAAGCAAGGACAACATAACCTTGTGGAGGGAAGGGCGTCGAAAGACAATACCCCACTTCGTTCATGGGAACCAAGGAGGTAAGAGTGAGTGAATGCCGCAAAGGCTAACAACGCCAAAGAAAAAGCTCGACAACTTCAAAGAACCCTCTACCTTGCAGCTAAGGAAAAGCCGAATCGGCGGTTCCATGCTCTGTATGACAAGATTAGTCGGGAAGACATCATGACGTATGCGTGGATACGAGTAAAGGCTAATAAAGGAAGTTCGGGGGTCGACAAGATCACGATTCAGTCGATCGTCGAAGACTACGGTGAGAAACGGTTTATCGCTGAAACGTGTGGCCAGCTGCGAAACGGCACCTACCGACCGTCGCCGGTACGAAGAGTGGACATTCCCAAAGGCGATGGAAAAACGAGACCGCTGGGTATTCCAACCGTGCGAGACCGTCTCGTGCAAATGGCGACCAAGATTGTACTGGAAGGCATCTTCGAAGCCGACTTCAAAGACTTCTCCTATGGGTTCCGTCCGAAACGAAGTGCGCATGATGCGCTACGGAAAATCATGACGACGGTGAACGAAGGAAAAGTCTACTGGGTGGTAGATGTAGACATTCGGGGATACTTTGACAACATCTCGCACGAGAAGCTGATGGCGCTCGTCGAACAGCGTGTCAATGACCGGAAGACCCTCAAGCTCATTCGCGGATGGCTGACGGCTGGCGTCATGAAAGAGGGAGAGTTTTACGTATCGGACCTCGGAAGCCCGCAAGGAGGCGTCATATCGCCGCTATTGGCTAATATTTACTTGAACTACCTCGACACGATTTGGGAGAGGAAATACACGCAATTGGGGTCGATGGTGCGTTACGCCGACGATCTGGTCATCCTTTGTCATCGAAAAGCGGATGCTCTCGAAGCCATACAGGTGTTGAAAGCTGTATTTGCGAGACTGGAGCTAAGCATGAATACGGAGAAAAGCAAGCTGGTCAATGTATGGGGCAACGATCAGGGCTTCGACTTTCTGGGTCATCATCTTCGACGCTCTACGGTTATGCGCAAGGGAGGGAAAGAGGCACGAGTCCTCCGGTGCTATCCATCGAAGAAAGCGATGCAGAAGATGAGGACGAAAGTGAAAGAAACCACAGCGTCGCGAACCCTGCTGAAGCAAAAGACCAGCGAAATCATTGCAGCACTCAATCCGAAAATAACGGGATGGAGAAACTATTACGCCAAGGTGGACAAAGGAGTCGCGAATGGTTTTCTAGCCAAGATCGACTGGTATATTCGCAAAAGGCTGATGATCTTCTGCCGGAAGAAATTCAAACGGTGGAGACTGCGACAATCCGGATTCTTCAATGTGATAAAGGAAGCAGGGCTACAATCCGCTACAACCTGGCCAAGTACGTACTGCGCAAGGTGAAGAACGTCGGAAAGCCGTATGCGGGAAAACCGCACGTACGGTTTGATGAGGAGGGGCTGGTATCCCCAGCCCTTAACTCTACAACCCGAAGGGTGGTTGGTTACTTGAAGGCTGGTGGTTAGAGGCGGGGCTGTGTAGGAACTCGAAAGCTGGTGGTTAGAAGCAGGGGCTGTGTAGGAATTCGAAGGCTGGTGATTAGAAGCGAGGGCTGTGTAGGAATTCGAAGGTTGGTGGTTAGAAGCGGGGGGCTGTGTAGGAATTCAGAGGTTAGATGGTTAGATATCGATGGCTGAAAAGCGCTCATGCGGGCGAAGGTACGGCATTCTTGGACCGTACCTCGCGCGCACCCCGGAAACTTGCCGATAAACGTACGCGCGGCGGGCATTTGCCCCCTCCGTAACGGGGCAAATGTACGGGAAAAGACGCAAATGTACCTTCCTGAACGCCCCTGCACTCCACTATGATCAGGTCATGGAAGCGCAAACAAAAACGTCGACCCCGTCATTCGGTGAAGAATCGGCGCACGCAACAGACATATGGGAGGGATCGTTCTGCAGCAACATACATCAAGACAAGACCGCCCGATAAAGGGCATATCCCCGATCAAGAACGGGTACGGGAGACAGTTCGCCATTAGCCTGCGCACGCATTGGCAGCTTTATCTGCTCGTCATTCCGCCGCTGCTGTTTTTTATCATTTTTAAGTACGTTCCGATGGTCAACGCGGTGCTGGCCTTTAAGGATTACAACGTCATCAAGGGCATCTGGGGCAGCCCTTGGGTCGGGATGAAATATTTTGATATGTTTTTCGAGAATCCGATCTTCTGGACGCTGGTCAAAAACACGCTGCTGCTTAGCTTCTACCAGCTGCTCGCCGGGTTCCCGATTCCCATTATTCTGGCGCTTATGCTGAACGAAATCAGCAACGGGCGCTTCAAACGGTTTATTCAGCTGGTCACCTTCGCGCCGTATTTCATCTCCACGGTCGTCATGGTTTCCATGATTATGTTGTTCCTGGCGCCGCGGCTGGGTTTCGTCAATATCGCGCTCCAGTATTTCGGCTTCGAGCCCGTCAATTTCCTTGGCGAGCCGGGCATGTTCCGGTCCATCTACGTATGGTCGGATATTTGGCAGACGGCAGGCTACGCGGCGGTCATCTATTTGGCGGCGCTAGCCGGCATTGATCCGACCTTGTACGAGGCGGCGAAGGTGGACGGCGCATCCCGCTTCCAGAAGATCTGGCACGTCGATCTGCCGGGCATTCTGCCGACCATCACGATCATCCTCATTCTGAACGTCGGCAACATTATGTCCATTGGCTTCGAGAAAATTTATTTGCTGCAAAACTCGCTGAATCTGCCCAAGTCGGAGGTCATCGCGACCTACGTGTACAGCATGGGCTTGCTCAATGCCAACTACAGCTTCGCCACGGCGGTCGGATTGTTTAATTCCTTAATCAATCTCATCCTGCTGGTCGCGGTCAACAGCTTCGCCAAACGAATTTCGAACAACAGTATCTGGTAGGCAAGGGGGAACTTTATTATGGCTATTACATCGACAGTGCCTAAGCGCAAAATACGGGAATCCGTCGGAGACCGCCTATTCGTTTTTGCGATCTACGTCATTCTGAGCCTGGTGCTCGTGGCGGTGCTTTATCCGCTCATCTATATCGTCAGCAGCTCCATCAGCAGTCCTTCGGCGGTCGTGTCCGGCAAAGTATGGCTTTGGCCTGTGGACATTTCGTTCAGAGGGTTCGCGACGATTTTCAAAACGCCGCTCATCATGACCGGTTACGGCAACTCCTTGATCTACATGGCGGCGGGAACGCTGATTAGCGTAACGCTCACGGTCATGCTGGCCTATCCGCTTTCGAGAAAATCGTTTTTCGGCCGCCAGGGCATCCTGATGCTGGTCATGTTCACGATGCTGTTCAGCGGCGGATTGATTCCGACTTACCTGGTCGTGAAGGAGCTCGGCATGATCGACTCCCGGCTGGCCTTGCTTATTCCGAACGCGATCTGGGTCTGGCAGGTCATCATCGCGCGGTCCTTCTTCCAATCCACGATTCCAAGCGAGCTGGTGGAAGCAAGCGCGATCGACGGATGCAGCGACTGGCGCTTCCTTGGAAGCGTTGTCCTGCCCCTGTCGAAGCCGATTCTGGCGGTGCTGGTGCTCATGTACGCCGTCGGGCAATGGAACGCGTATTTCGATGCGCTGATTTACTTGAAATCCGACAAGCTGTTCCCGCTGCAGCTCGTGCTGAGAAGCATCATCATTCAGAACAATAGCGCGGGAGCCATGGATATCGGCATTCAGGTGCAACGGGCCCAGCTGGCGGAGCTGCTCAAATATTCGCTGATCGTCGTGGCGACGCTGCCGGTGCTCATTATTTATCCGTTTGTGCAACGTTATTTCGTGCAAGGGATGCTGGTCGGTTCCGTCAAAGGCTGATGACGGGCCCGCCATCCTTTAGAATAAGGAGGTGAGGACGATGTGAACGTCCCGGATGATGCGCAAGCTTCGTTAAAGGCTAGTAGGACGCAAAAAGTTCCACCATACCTGCATAAAGCAAAGGGGAGTAGAATGTATATGAAAAAGATTAGCTGGAGCCTGATGTCGGTCCTTCTCGCATTGGCTTTGACCCTGTCCGCCTGCTCGGGCAACAACGGAAACAACGGCGCGAACGGCACGCCTACGAACGGCGGCTCGTCCGATGCGGGGACCGACGCTCCGTCCAAGCCGGTCGAGATCAGCGTGTTCGCCGTTCAAGAACAGGGCATCGATCTGGAAACCAACAAGTTCACGCAGCACGTGGAAGAGAAGTTCAATATTAATTTCAACTTCGAAGTCATCCCGTCGGACGGCGCCAAGGAGAAGCGCCAAATCTCCCTTGCCAGCGGAGACTACCCGGACGCGTACATGCTGACGCATTACGTCGACCAATTCTCTCAAGCCGACTTGCTCAAATTCGGCAATCAAGGCGTACTCATTCCGTTAAACGATCTCATCGATGAATACGCTCCCAACATCAAAGCCGCCATGGAAGCCAATGCGGATCTGAGAACGCTGAATACGGCTCCGGACGGCAACATCTACGGACTGGTCGCCTACACGCAGTGCTTCCACTGTTCGTATCCAAGCAAGATGTGGATCAACACGGATTGGCTGGAGAAGCTGAATCTGGAAATGCCGACTACGCCGGAAGAATTCAAGAACGTTCTGAAAGCGTTTAAAACGGGCGATCCGAACGGAAACGGCAAAGCCGACGAAGTCGCGCTGAGCGGCTCGACGGAAGAGTTCGGCGTGCGCGTCCTTCCGTTCCTGATGAATCCGTTCGTCTATAACGACGACAGAAATTACCTGAACATGACGGGCGGCAAAGTGGAATCCGCCGCGATCAAGCCGGAATGGAAAGAAGGCCTTGCTTACGCGAAGTCGTTGTACGACGAAGGATTGATCGATCAGGGCGCGTTCACGCAAAACGCCGAGGCTCTCAAAAAAATCGGCGAAAACGCGGATGCCGAAATTTTGGGCGTCGGAGCGGGCATGCACCCGGCGATCTTCATCGACATGGCGGGTCCGCGCTTCCCGAAATACCATCCAGTGCCGCCGCTTCAAGGACCGAGCGTTTCGTTCGCGACGCATGACAACGGCGGCGTATCGCCGGGCGGCAAGTTCGCCATTACGAACAAAGCAAGCAAGGAAGCGCAGATCGCATTGATCAAGCTTGTCGACTACATGTACACGGCCGAAGGTCAGACGAACGGCGGCTCCGGCATGAAGGGCATCGACTGGGAAGATCCGGCTCCGGGAGACAAAGCGCTTGGCGAAGGCGTAACGCCGATGGTCAAGACGATTCCGGGCGTGGAAGGCGAAGCGCCGAGAAACGCGGGCTGGTCCGGCATGGCGCACTACTATATGCCGAAGGAATACCGCGACAGCTGGGTGCAAGGAACGGACATCAACGACCCGGCCAACTACGAGCGCAAGCTGTACGAAGCGACCAAATTGTACGAAGGCCACGAGCCGAAGGATCTGTTCCCGTTCTGGTCGCTATGGGTCGATCCCGCGGACAGCGACGAAATGAGCATGCTTCAAACGAACATTCGCAATTACATCGAGCAGAACGCGCTGCAATTCGTAACGGGAAGCAAGGATTTGGAGAAGGATTGGGACGGCTACGTGAAAGGCTTGCAAGACTTGAAGCTGGACCGTTATCTCGAAATTTTGCAGAAGGCTTACGACGCGTCGGTAAAAGGGTAAGGGCAACCGGGTAGGGCAATATGCCGGGCACTTCGGAGTGGAGTGCTCGGCGCTCCCGATGCGCCTGGAGCGCAAGCTACATTAGGCGCCGACGTGTTCAGCGCGTCTGATGTAGCATATTTTTAAGCAACAATTGGCGCCGATGCGTTCAGCGCGCCTGATGTAGCATATTTTTAAGCTACAATTGGCGCCGATGCGTTCAGCGCGTCTGATGTAGCATATTTTTAAGCTACAAATGGCGCCGACGCGTTCAGCGCGTCTGATGTAGCATATTTTTAAGCTACAATTGGCGCCGATGCGTTCAGCGCGTCTGATGTAGCATATTTTTAAGCTACAATTGGCACCGACGCGCCCTGCGCGCCTAATGTAGCATATTTTTAAGCTACAATTGGCACCGACGCGCCCTGCGCGCCTAATGTAGCATATTTTTAAGCTACAATTGGCACCGACGCGCCCTGCGCGCCTAATGTAGCATATTTTTAAGCTACAATAGGCACCGACACGCCCTGCGCGCCTAATGTAGCTCACTTTTAAGCTACAATTGGCGTCGACGCGTTCAGCGCGCCTAATGTAGCATATTTTTAAGCTTCAATTGGTGCCGACGCGTTCAGCGCGTCTGATGTAGCTCACTTTTAAGCTACAATTGGCGTCGACGCGTTCAGCGCGTCTGATGTAGCTAATTTAGCTGCATTGGACGCCGGCAGCGTCAGGCGGGCTTAATGAATGAAATGCGAGGTGTACAACATGAAGGAAGCGTTTGCCTTTATTCGTCTGAACGATTTCGGCATTCAGCCGGATACGGGCGAAGACGCGACGGAAGCGCTTCGCAAGGCGATCGAGGCCGCGGCTAGAATCGCGGGACCCGCCGTTCTGACATGCGATCAAGGAAGATACGATTTGTATCCGGAGCATGCCGTAAGGTCAACTTATTATATTTCCAATACGGCCAGCGAGGACGAGAATCCCGATGCCACCAAGACGATAGGCATACTACTTAAGGACATGAAGAACGTAACCTTCGACGGCAACGGCTCGTTATTCGTCTTCCATGGCAAGCAGACGATGCTCGTGATCGACGGCTGCGAAGATGTCGTCATCCGGAATCTTCGGCTGGATTACGAGCGGCCGACCGTGACGGAGATGACCGTCGAACGAATCGGCGCGAACTATCTCGATACCGTCGTTCACGAGGACAGCCGTTACGAGGTGGAGAACGGCAGGCTGACCTGGACGGGAGAAGGCTGGAGCTTCCGGGACGGTCCCATGCAGGAATACGATCCGCTGACAAACACAACGTGGCGAATCGATAATGTGGTCCTTGCCGCCACGCGAGTCGAGGAGAAGGGGCCAGGCCGGCTCAGATTGTTCTACGACGATGGGCAATTGCCGCGAACGGCCGCCGGGCGCGTCTTCCAATCCAGGGACGGCATCCGGGATCAGGTCGGAGCGTTTGTCGCTAATAGCCGCAAGGTGGAATGGAGCGATGTAGGCGTGCATTTCACGCATGGATTGGGTTTGGTCTGCCAATTCAGCGAGGATGTCTCCTTCGAGAGGGTGGAGCTGGCTCCTCGTGCAGACAGCGGGCGCACCGTCGCCGCCTTCGCCGATTGCATCCACGTTTCGGGCTGCCGGGGATTGATCCGGGTAGCGGACAGCCGGTTCGAAGGCGCTCACGACGATGTCATCAACGTACACGGCACGTACCTGCGCGTAGCGGGACAACCTTCCCGGGACGAGGTGCTGCTTGCATTCATGCATCCGCAAACGTACGGCTTTCCAGCCTATCATGCAGGGGACATCGTCGAATTCGTTCGTCCCGATTCGCTTGCTTCCTACGCGGAAGCCGTCGTGATCGAGGCGGAGCTTGCCGCTCCCCGCATGATGAGGATTAAGCTGGACGGCCCCGTGCCGGATCAGCTTCGCGACGGCGATGTCGTGGAGAACGTTACGTGGACGCCGGAGGTGGAAATCGTGGGCAACGTCATGGCCCGCATTCCGACTCGCGGAATACTGCTGACGTCGCGCAGAAGATCGCTTATCGAGGGAAACCGCTTCGAGCGAATGGCCATGAGCGCGATACTGGTCGCATGCGACGCCGGAAGCTGGTACGAGTCCGGCACCGTGGCAGATCTGACCGTTCGGGGCAATACGTTCATCGAATGCGGTCATCCGGGCGCAGCGGTCATCTCCGTCGCTCCCGAGAATACGGAGACGCCGGAAGGGCATTACGTGCATTCGCGAATCGCGATCGAGCATAACCGGTTCGACATGCGGGATGCTCCGCTGCTCGCGGCCAAGAGCACGGAGCATATAACGTTCGCGGGCAATGTGATTTCGTACGCGGGGCAACGCCGCGAGCTGGCGACAGAGGTTCGGTTGACTGCATGCGACCAAGTATCCATCATGAATAACCGATATCTTTAATGCATGTGAACAACCTCTGTAACCAGACAAGGAGCATACATCATCGTTCAGTCACGAAGAATTCCTAATTCCAATCGTAGACGAAGGGGATGACTGATGTGAGGTTAAACAAACAGGCAAAAAAGTGGAGGCTCTCTCTGCTCGCATTCGTATTGATCGTGGCGCAATTCGGCGTGCTCGCGCCGGCGGCGGAGGTGGCCGAAGCGGCGGACAACGGTCTCGGGCAGAAGCCGTACATGGGCTGGAGCAGCTTCAGCATGCAAGTGTATACCGGCCAGAATACGATTATTTCGGCGGCGTCCATCAAGGCGCAGTCCGACGCGATGCACGAGCTTCTTCAGCCTTACGGCTATGAATACATCAATATCGACGCGGGCTGGAACGGGGATATGGACGGCTACGGCCGCCCCATCCCGAGCACGGTCCATTACCCGAACGGCTTCCAGGAGGTTATCGACTACGTCCATGCCAACGGGCAGAAGATCGGCATTTACGGCATTCCGGGCATGTCCCCGCAAGCTTACGAGGACGATCTGCCCATCTACGGCGCGCCGGGCTGCTCCATGCGCGACATCGCGGAGCAGCCGCTCCGGCAGGGCGATTACTGGAACCTGGGTTACAAAATCGACTTCTCCAACCCTTGTTCCCAGAAGTACATCGAATCCATCGCGGATTTGTACGGCGAATGGGGCATCGACTTCCTCAAGTTCGACAGCGTGACGCCGGGCTCCGGCATCTCGGATCTGTCGCTGGACGCGCGGGACGACGTGAAGGCGTGGTCGGAGGCGCTGGAGCCGCACGGCATCTGGCTGGAGCTGTCATGGGCGCTCGACATTAATTACATCGACTACTGGAAGGAGTACGCCAACGGCTGGCGCGTCGACTGGGACGTCGAATGTTATTGCGGCACGGACGGACTGACGACCTGGAGCAGCATCTCGCGGCTGTTCCCCAAAGCGGAGCAATGGTGGCCGCACGGCAAGCCCGGCGGCTGGAACGACTTCGATTCCCTAAACGTCGGCAACGGCGCGATGGACGGCATCACGCAAGAGGAGCGCCGCACGGCCATGACGCTCTGGGCGATGTCGGCGGCTCCGCTATACATCGGCAACGACATGACGAATCTCGATAGCTTCGGTCTTTCGCTCCTCACCAACGAAGAGGTGATCGCGGTCAACCAGAACGGCCGTCCTACCCGCCCGGTATCTATGGAGACGGAGCAGCAGGTTTGGTACGCGAACAACGGAGACGGCAGCTATACGGTCGCGCTGTTCAACTTGGGAGATTCAGCGGCCGACGTAACCGCGAACTGGAGCGACATCGGCTTGACGGGACCGGCTTCCGTCCGCGACCTGTGGAGCAAGACGGAGCTCGGTACCTTTAACGATGGTTTCGGCTCGGCCAATCTCGCTTCCCATGCCTCGCGCCTGCTTCGCGTGACGCCGCAAGACGGCACGGTCACAGCGAACGGCGACGACCACGGCTTCTCGTATGTCGGAGAGTGGGAGCGTAACGGCGGCTACGAGGATATCGGCGGCTCTCAGAACCTGCTGGTCTCTATCATCGATTCCCGCATCCAGAACAGCGCGATTCAGCCGACCTTGGCTAGCTTCAATAAGAAGCCGGCCGCGCGGACGGATATTCAGGTTGCGCTGACGCTGAACGGCAACACGTTGTCCGGCGTCTCGAACGGGGGGACGGCGCTTATTAGCGGAACCGACTACGCCGTATCGGGATCGACCCTGACGATCGACGCGGACTATCTGGCCACGCTTCCCGTCGGCGAGACGAAGCTGACGATCGCCTTCAGCGCGGGCGAGGGCCGCACGCTAACGATCAAAGTAACCGATACGACGGACGGCGTCGTCGCCATGCTGAACGACGACCACCCCGGCATTACGTATTCCGGCGAATGGAATCGCAGCTGGAACAGGGGGCTCGGCGATTATCTCGACGATGTTCACTTTGCGGAGGATAATGGCGATTTCTTCGAATACGCGTTTAGCGGCACGGGAATTCAATTGCTGACGGAAAAGCATGATTCGCAAGGCGAGATCGATATTTATATCGACGGCGTCTTCCAAGAAACGGTGGACACGTACAAGACGGGCGACAGGCTGTCCCAGCAAGCCGTGTTTACGGCCACGGGGCTCCCGGACGGTCCGCATACGCTCAAAGCGGTCAAAAAATCCGGCATCTTCATGCTGCTGGACGCGCTGAAGGTGACGAAGCCGGATCTCATCGTGCCGGCGGAAGGCAGCTTTAACAAAAAGACGGCGCTGCAGCGCGACGTGACGACGGAGCTGACGCCGGGCGGTCCGGCATTGAGCGGCATTACGGCCGGCGGCACGGCGCTCGTTAGCGGTACCGACTACACGGCAGCCGGCAACGTCGTCACCATCAAGAAGGAATGGCTCGCGACGCAAGGCGTGGGGGCTGCGAATCTCGTGTTCTCGTTCGCGGGCGGCGCTACGCAGCTCATGACCGTCACGATCGCCGATACGACGGCGCAAGTGATCTCCTTGAACGACACGGACGGCGGCATCTCTTACAACGGTTCATGGGGTCACAGCTGGAGCCGCGGCCTCGGCGATTATCAGGACGACGTGCATTACACGGAAGGCAACGGCAATTATTTCGAATATACGTTCACGGGCACGGGCATCGAGTATTTGACGGAGAAGGACAGCTCGCAGGGCGAGGTGGAGATCTATCTGGACGGGCAGCTTCAAGGCACGTTCGATACGTACAGCGCAAGCAGGCAGGTACGTCAAAGCATTTATTCGGCAACGGGTCTTGCGGAGGGCGAGCATACGCTTAAGGTCGTGAAGAAATCCGGCTCCTATATGCTGCTCGACGAGCTGCGAGTCACTTCGGCATCTCTCGTGCTGCATAGCACGGTTAGTCCGAAGACGGTGACTTACGACAACAACGCGGCGGAACGAGGCGACGCTGCGGTTGCCTTGACGCTGAACGGCAACCTGCTGACGGGTCTTTACAACGGCTCGCAGCCTCTCGTCGAGGGTACCGATTATACGGTATCCGGCAACGAGGTGACGTTAAAGGAGCATTATTTGACCGGCTTGCCGTCCGGCATGAACGCCATCACGTTCTCGTTCACGGAAGGCAACGCGCAGGAGGTGGCGATCGCGGTTCGCGATACGTCGAGAGGGCGCTATGTCGACCTTAATGATTCGGAGACGGGCATCCGGTACACGGGCAACTGGCAGCACAGCCGGAACCGCGGCTTCGGCGACTTCAAGGACGACGTTCATTTCGCGGAGACGAACGGAGCGGCGTTCGAATACGAGTTCCACGGCGTCGGCATCGAGCTGCTGACGGAGATGGATACGTCGCAAGGCGAAGTGGACATCTACTTGGACGGCCAGCTGCAAGGTACGTTTAGCGCGCAGCAGGGCGAAAGGAGCGCGCAGGAGCCGCTTTACATCGCGACGGGGCTAGCCAATGGCGTCCATACGCTCAAGGCGGTGAAGAAATCCGGTTCTTATATGCTGCTCGACGCGCTTCGGGTGCAGAAGGCGGACCGGATGGCGCCGGATACGGGCGTCTTCGACAAGAACCCGCCGGAGAAGGAAGATCTCTTCGTCACGCTGACCGTCGACGGCAGCAATCTGACGGGCGTCAAGAACGGCAGCTATGCGCTGCAGCAAGGACATGATTACAAGCTGACGGGCAGCCAGCTCAAGATCAAGAAGCGGTATTTGGATACGCTGGCGGTTGGTACGGCGGCATTGACTCTGTCGTTCAAGGGCGACTACAAAGGCGACGTAGAATATACCGCGACAAATGGGGACTACGTCGAATACGAGTTTACCGGAACGGGCGTCAAGCTGATCGGTCCGAAGGGACCGGAGCAAGGCAATATCGACATCTACGTCGACGGCGTCTTCGCGCAGACGGTCAGCGCGCATTCGGCAAGCCGTCTGACGGGACAGACGATCTATACTTTATCCGGTCTCGCGGCCGGCGATCATACGATTAAGGCCGTGAAGACCTCGGGCGGCGTCATGACGGTAGATCAAGTAACCTATACGGTCGATTAAGCGGCACGGCCGACGAAGACGGCGAGCCCTTCCACTTTCAAGCGGGAGGGCTCGTTTCTCGTCTGCGCCCGATGCAGCGATTCGCTTTATTCGACCTATCATCAGGGAGGTAATGAAAAGATGTTGAACAGAGATAGGGCACGAAAGCATGCCATAACGTTCGAAGGACCGGCGTCTGATTTTTTTGAAGGGGCGCTGCTCGGCAACGGGGGGCTCGGGGCGGTCGTGACGACGCGGCCGGATGCGGTCGTCATTCATTTCGGCCATAACAACGTATGGGATATTCGCATCGCCGAAGAGCATAAGGACGAGATTGGCACGTTTGAGGAGCTTTTCGAGAGACTGAAGAGAATACCGGAGCATTATGCATCTTTAAGCGAGGAGCCTTGGTATAGGGAGTACGTGAAGATGGCGGAAGCCAACTACGCGAAGCCTTATCCGCGCCCCATGCCTTGCGGGTCGCTGCTGCTCGGCTTCGACCGCAGGGAGGTCGAGGTGCTGGGGCATCGGCTGTCGGTGGAGAACGGCCTATGCGAGATCGACTTCCTGACGCGAGGCGGCATAGCGGTGCTGCGCGTGTTCGTGGACCAGCGCGAGGACGCGCTGCTGGCGATGCTCGTTAAGGCGGATGGCGGCGCGGCGGCCGGGAATGTATTTAATCGGGTTAAGCTTATTCCCGATCCCGAGACGCCGGAGGAGCTTCCTCGGTTTGAAGAGACGGCGGACGCCGCTATGCGGGGGCTGTCGTTCCGGCAGAGATTGCCTTATTCGCTGGAGGCCGCGGAGGATAAGGAAGGGAAGGCGAAGGCGTTTCGTTTGTCGGCGCGCTTCGCCACGGAGGCGGCGGTCGGCGATGGCGGCAGTCCGCTGGAGCTGGCGATAGGGCGGAGGCCCTTGGCCGGTAGCGAGTCTTGGAAGCTGTCGGCAGGGCAGGAGACTGGGAACGGCAGCGAGTCTCAAGAACCGGCGTTAGGTGCGGGGACCGGCTTCTCCGTTCGCGTGCGGCTGGAGGAAGGGGCGGACGGGGAAACGGCGATCGATGCCCGCGAGAGCTTGATCGCGGTCGGGGAGCCGGGAGAAGGCACGTTCCTGGAAGCGCTGGCCGCTTCCGACGCCGCATGGGACGCGTATTGGTCGCGCTCCGGCGTGGAGCTGGAGGACGAAATGCTGGAGTCGGTCTGGTACCGCAACCTGTATTTCTTCAACTGCTCCGTCAAGCCGGAGGCGGCTTGCCCGGGTCTGTTCGCTAACTGGAGCTACGGCAAGATCGGCTCGGAATGGCATGGCGACTACCATATGAACTACAATACGCAGCAGCCGTTCTGGCTCGCCTTCTCCAGCAACCACGCGGACAAACATCTTGCTTACGCGAACATGGTGGACCATGTGCTGCCGGTCAGCAGGAAGTGGGCCAAAGAGTATTACGGGCTGCGCGGCGCTTATTTCCCTCACTCCGCCTACCCCGTCGAGATGGGGATGATGCCCTATCCCGTCCCGCACTGGGGCTGGGAGGTATGCGAGACGCCGTGGACGGTACAGAGTCTCTGGTGGCATTACTTATACACGATGGATCTTGATTTTCTAAAGAATCGCGCGTTCGGGCCGATGAAGGACGCCGCGTTGTTCATGGCCGATTATATGCTGCGGCCGGAGGCGAGCGGCGCCGAGTGGGGCGACGATCGGCTGCATATTTATCCGACGGTCGTGCCGGAGCTGTACGAGCTGACGCCGGGCTTTCGCCGCAACTACGACTGCATCGTCGACCTGACGCTGACCAAGTTTCTGTTCCGGGCCTTCGGCGAAGCATGCGCAGCGCTGGGCCGCGTGGAGGAAGAGGCGGAGCTGCTTGACCTGATCGGCGGCATTTTGGAGCGGTTCCCGGACAATCCGACGGCGGAGTCGCGACGCGGCATGGTGTTCGTCTCCGTGCCCGGCGAGGACCCCGAGGTCGTCTACAACGTGCCTAACGGCGTGACGACCGTCTTCCCCGGGGAAGAGCACGGGCTTCATTCGCCGCCCGAGCTGTACGAGATCGCGGTCAACTCATACTTGAACCACCGTAACGAAGGAGGCAACGAGCTCGTCTTCCTGAACCTGGCGGGAGCGCGGCTAGGCAAGCTGGATCTCGAACGGTTCAAGCGGCAGATCCGGTATTGCATGCTGCCGAACGGCACCTGCACCGACAAGCTGCTGGAGTCCGGCGGCCGCTACTCGGACTCGACCCCGTTCGACTATATGCAGCCGATGGGCATCTGGTTCGAAAACTTCGCGCTGCCCGCCGTCGTCAACGAATGCTTGATGCAGAGCTACAACGGCGTGGTCAGGCTGTTCCCGAACTGGCCGGCGGAGAAGCGCGCCGCGTTCCGGACCCTCCGCGCGGCGGGCGGCTTCCTGGTGAGCGCCGTCTTCGAAGCGGGAGCGGTGCGCGAGGTCGAGGTGCTCAGCGAAGCGGGCTCGACGCTGCGCGTCTATAACCCGTGGCCGGAGGCGCTGCTCATTCGCGGGGATGGAAGCGCTGAGCAGAGCGGGGAACGGATCGCGGGCAAGGAGCTGTTAGCGGGCGAGGAGCTGGCAATCGCCACGTCGCCTGGCGAGCGGCTTAGACTGGTGCGTGCAGGTGCAGTTAGCGCGTAAGCGGAGATGGTAATAAAGTAATATGAGCTGGCCTGTGTTTGACGTTAGATGGATGATGCGATTCTACAATTGATTACCTGCTTTACCGCCCGCGTTCCGGATCGGACTAAGCGGTGTTAAAGGACACATGGAACGTTATTTGCTTGAATTTCATAGCTTTACAATTGTAACGGACATAGCGAGGCTGTCGATTCATTAAGGAGGGCTTCGCAGTCAAGTCGTGACTGATCGCAATGGACACCACGGTCGCTATTTCGCAACAATAGGGCCTGTCCAAATTGTAACGGACACAGATGACCTTAATTCCATCAAACCCGCGTAGAATCGGCGGAAATCCATCAAATAGTCATCTGAGTCCGTTAGACTTTCAATATCGCGAAAAGTCTGCAATTAGAGCCTCTGCGGTCCGTTAGCGAGAGCAGAACGTTTTCGCTCCGTTGCTCACAATGAATCGACAGCCTCATAGGGGTCGTTATTCAGCCATTTCCGACGGTAATTCGTGTGAAAATGTGCAAATAACGTCGCTGATGTCCGTTTGGGTTTCTATAAGGTCCGAAGATGGCGGATTAGCGGCTGCTGCGTCCGTTAGCCCCCCCCAACCGAGGTGCAACAGCGCCTCGACGTCGTGAGCCGCTGCAGCCCGACTCTTTTTCTGGCTATAAAGCTAGACCGCCCCGCGAGCGGTGCAACAGCCCGCCTTTTTTGGGCATTGAGAGCCCGCGCAGCCCGCAAGAGGCATCATAGCCCACCATCCACGGAGCGGCTCCATTTTTTCTCGTGCAGGGCCCCCGCGCCACGGTTTATAATGGTGGTGTGTAGACAGATAAAGGGGGCAGCGCCGCCATGATCACCTTCGTACGGAACAGGCTGAGCCGCAACTTGTCCGCCAAGCTCATTCTCCTGCTGCTCATGCTCCTCACCTTCGCGATCGCCATGATCAGCTCGCTCTATTATTGGTTTTCATCCGATGTCATCCTGCAAAATGTAAGGGCTTCCACCAAGCAATCCGCCAAGCAGTCGGCCGACTATCTGTCGCTCATTCTGAACGTAGGCAGCGATATGGGGCAGCAGATTTTTCGCGACGCGCGCATCCAAGGCGTCATCCAGGAAGAAGCGAAAGGCGGATTGTCGGTCGACCAGAAGTTCGACCATAAGAACGTCGTGAACGACATACTCAACAACATCATGTACACGAGCTCCTTCGTGCATAGCATCTACCTGCTCAGGGAGCAAGGCGTCAGCTGGGGCAGCGGCTTGTTCAACGCGTCGAAGGTGATGCGATATACGCTGACGGAGCGGGATTGGTACAACGACATCGTCGGCGGGAGGCAAGACGAGCTTTGGCTGCCGCTTCAATTCGACCCGTTCAGCGGCGGAGGGGAGAACACGCGGCTCGTGCTGACGTTCGTCAAGCCGCTGCGCAATCTCGCGACGCGGGAGACGGCGGGCGCGATCCTCGTCAACGTCGACGGACAGCTGATCCTGCAGGCGATCGAGCGGATACGGCTGGGCAAGACGGGCGATTTTTTCGTGGTGGACGGGGACGGAAAGGTCGTCATCGCCTCGGAAGCGGAGAGATGGAGCAACACGCTGAAGGAAACGGGACTCGGCGATTCGCTGCCGCGCACTCAGGCCGAGGAGCGGGAGTTCGAGCTGGAGCTGGACGGCGTGCGGCAATACGTGGTAACCCGCAAGCTCAAGAACGACTGGACCATCGTCGGCATCGTCCCCGTCGGCGAGATGATCGGGGATATCGCGAGCATCCAACGCCAGATCTGGCTGTTCGCCACTTTGCTGCTGGCGCTGGCCTCCATTACGGGTTATTTGTTCTCCAAACGGATTACTTCTCCGCTCAAAACATTAATGACGCAAATGAAAGAGATCGAACGCAGCAACTTCAACGCTCTCTCGACGGTATCTTCGCAGGACGAGATCGGGCAGCTAAGCCGCAGGTTCAACCAGATGGTGCGCCAAATCGAATCGCTGATCGAGCAGGTCAACCAGGTAGAGGCCAAGAAGCGGGAAGCGGAGATGCGGGCGCTGCGGCATCAGATCAACCCGCATTTCCTATACAACACGCTGGCCACGATACGCTGGATGATCAAGTTCGGCAAGAAGGAAGGAGCGTACGACGGCATCTCGTCGCTGGTGCAGCTCATGGAGGCGAGCATGGAGAAGCAGGGGGTATTCTACCGGATTCGCGACGAGCTCGAGCTGCTGGACAAATACATGGTCATCCAGCGTTTCCGGTACGACTTCCGCATCGAGCTGGACGTGAGGTGCGCGGAGGGGCTGAAGGACGTGCACATCCCCCGGATGCTGCTGCAGCCCATCGTGGAGAACGCGATCTTCCACGGGCTCGCGCCCAAGGAGGACGGCGGCACGGTGACGATCGCGATCGAACAGGCCGCCGATAAGGCGGAGCCCGCCCTCGTTCTGCGCATAGAGGACGACGGGGTCGGCATTTCGCCGGATCGGCTGCCGGGATTGCTGGGGAGGTCGCGGGAGCCCAAGTCCGGCATGTTCGGAATCGGACTCAACCACGTTCACGAGACGGTGCAGCTTTATTACGGCGATCGAAGCGGCGTGGAGATCGTCAGTACGCCCGGCGGCGGGACGATCGTGACGATCAGGCTGTTCATAAAGGAGGAGATGGCAAGTGGTATATAACGCGATGATCGTGGACGACGAGCCGATGATCCGCTTCGGCCTGGCTTCATGCGTCGATTGGGAGCGGGAGGGAGTCAGGCTTGCGGGCGAAGCGGCGAACGGAGAAGCGGCGCTTACGCTCATGCGGGCGGAGGACATCCACATTCTCATTACCGATATTAAAATGCCTCTCATGGACGGTCTGGAGCTGATCCGTCATGCCAAGGAGCTCCGGCCGGAGCTGAAGGTCGTGCTGGTGAGCAGCTACAGCGACTTCGCTTACGCGGTGGAAGCCGTGAAGCTTGGCGTCGTGGTCGATTATTTGCTCAAGCCGACGATGGAGCCGGAGGATCTGCTTCGCGTCATCCGGACATGCAAGGAACGATTGGCCCGGGACCTCGCCGGCAGCGAGAAGGAAGCAAGGCTCAGGGAAGAGGAAACGAAGAGCAAGACGCACAAATTCGAAGAGGAGCTCAAGGCGTTTCTAGGCGGCGTCGGCGAAGGGTTCGCGTGGAAGCCCGAGTGGGCGATCGGCAACGTGGCGCTGGCCGTCTGGCGTCTGGAGGAGGAGGGCGGCGATGCGCTGCGGCATCTCGTCTCGCTGGAGGCCGCGAAGAACAGGCTGAATCAATGGTGCGGTCACGGCTTGTCGTTTCTGTCCGGCGACGGCGAGCTGATTACGATTCTTGCAGATCATAACGGAAGCGCGCTGTCCGATATTACGCGATACCATCGCCAGCTCGCGGGGGAAGGTTCTGCCGGACCATTCACGGTCGGCGTCAGTCCCGTCGTGCACCGCCTGCAATCGGCATCGGATGCGTACGGATGGGCAAGGAAGGCGCTCGACAACGCGTTCTTCGAGGGGAGAGGCCGATGTTATCTCGGCGGGATTCCCGCGGGGGACGAGCGGAAGCGGCAAGAACACGAGCAAGGGCAATGGCAAGAGCACGAGCATGATTCCGGATTTGAGCGGCTGCGCGAAAGGTTCTCCAAAGCCTACGCGTTCTCGGATCAGCCCGGCAGCGAGGCGGCGTTGTCCGAGCTGGCCGCGCTCTGGAGAGGGCGGCGATACGGGCGGACGGAAATCGTGGCGCATGCCAGAAGCCTGCTCACGATCATGTGGTCACACCGGTTCCGGATGAAGACGGAGGAAGACATGGGCATGATGATCGGGAAGCTGGAAGGGCTGGAGCAGTGTCCCGGCCTGGATGCCCTGATCCTTGCCGTGAAGGAGGAGCTGTCCCGGTTCTGGCAGCCGGACGATCGTCCCGTCGCGGTCGACGCCGGCGGCGCGCACGTGATCCAGCTCGCGTTATCCTATATTCAAGAGCACTATCGCAAGGATATTTCGTTGCAGGACGTGGCCGATTACGTGCATATGAGCAAAAATTACTTCAGCGAGCAATTCAAGCAGAGAACCGGAATGAACTTTATCGACTTCGTCATCTCCTTGCGACTGCATTACGCCAAACATTTGCTTGAGCATACCAGCATGAAGGTCATCGACGTCGGCGCGGAATCGGGCTTCAACAGCCCCAAGCACTTCCTGAAGCTGTTCAAGCGGGAGCTTCATTGCACGCCGGTGGAGTTCCGCGAGCGTTGCGACCGGGGGCGTGCCGCGGAACGGAAGCGGGCCGGGGAGGATGATCTCTATGAAATATGACGGCAAAGCCGCGCGGAGGCTTAAGTCGGGCGCGGGCTTTCTCGCGCATGCCGCTTTGCTCTTGCTCGCCATATCCATGATCGCGGGCTGCATGCGGCCTTCGCTTGCGCCGGAGGGAGGCGGCGGGCAGGCTCGGGACGACGAAGCCGGCCGATACGCCGTCGAGCTGGAATTTTGGCATACCTACAGCGATCTTGAGCAGGAGGTGTTCCTGAAGAAGGTGCTGCCGCTGTTCGAGAAGCAATATCCCCACATCCGGATCAACGCCGTGCGCAAGGACTACACGGACCAATTCAAGGATACGCTGCTGTTCGCGGTGGCGGACAACAAACAGCCGGACGTGATGCGCATGGACATCGTTTGGGTCCCCGAGTTCGCCAAAAAGGAGGCGCTCGCGGAATTGTCCGGCATGCCCGGGTTCGATGCCATTAAGGATACGTTTATCGGCTCGCTTATCCAGACGAACATGTACAAGGGCGGGTATTACGGCTTGCCGGTCAACGCCAACACGCGCGCGGCCATCTACAACAAAAATCTTCTGGAAGCGGCGGGGCTTAAGGGACCTCCCTCCACGTTCGAGGAGCTGGCCGAAGCGTCGGAGCGGCTTCGCTCCGTCCAACCGCAAGCTTACGGCATCGGCGTCTGCTGCTCGGGCGGCTGGGGCATGCTGCCCTACTTCTGGTCGCTGGGCGGAGAGCTCACCGACCCGGCTTACTCCAAGGCGAGCGGTTATCTGAATGGCGAAGGCAGCCGGGCGGCTTTGACCCGAATGAAGGATTGGATGGACCGCGGCATTATGAGCCGCTCCATTCTCGGAGAGGTTCCCGGCACATGGGACGGCATTCTGAAGGGTCAGCTTATGATGATCGACGACGCGCATTGGTTCCATACCGTCAACGCGACCGGGACGAACAAGGAGCTGCTGGAGGATGTCGTCATCGGACTGTTCCCGGGAAGCGCGCAGCCTTCGCCGTCGACGGGGATTTCCGTTATCGGCGGAGAAAATCTCGTGTTGTTCGAAGGGTCCGAGCATAAGCAGGAAGCGTGGGATTTCATCAGGTGGATGACCTCGGAGGAGCCGCAGCGGGTCATGGCGGAGACGGGGCTGATCCCGACGATCCGGGGACTGGAGAACAACATGCCGAACAAGCTGCTGGCTCCTTATTTGGAGCAGCTCAAGAACGCCAAGCCAAGACCTCCCGTGCCGAACTGGACCGCCATCGACGAAGAATTCGCGCGGATGGTAGAGAGGATCATGGCGGGAGAAATGGCCGTGGAAGAGGCGACGGAGCTTGCTTCCTCCCGCATCGACGAGCTGTTGAAAGACTGAAAGCGCTCCACCTTTCCATAACAAAAGATACCTTTTCGGAATATATTGGAATTTTAATAGGACAGCGCTTCCATTATGCTAGAGCTACTAGATTCGTGCGACGGCCGAACAGTGGCATGGATCTAAATCCATAGTGGAAGGTGGCATGTCATGTGTTGAGGGTAGAGTCTCGCGCAAGAACGGTGCTGGCTTACGTCCTTATGCTTTCGCTTGTCGCAACGCTGGTAGGCATCGCTCGTCCCGGCTCGACGCTCGCTTACGTGGGAGCGCTCGGGAACGTGACGGGAGCAAGCGTATCCGGCGATTCCGTCACGCTGACGATCGACAACGGGGCGGAGCCGAATGACGACAAGCTGATTATCGACGTGCTGAGGAGCGATATCGTAAAAGTGTCTTATCGGCCGAACAACGTATCGCCAAGCGCGGATACGCCGATGATCGATCCCGGCAAGACGTGGAGCTCGGTCGGGGCGACAATCAATACCGCGGGCAATCCCATCACGATCGTGACCTCCGAAATCCGGGTCGAGATCGCCAAGACGCCGACTCGCGTCACGATCAAGAAGGCTGACGGCACGACGCTTCTGTGGGAGCCGTCCGGCGGGGGCGTCTTCTACGACGGGGTTCGGTTCATGCGGAACTCCGGCGACAACATCTATGGCATACGAAGCTATAACGCCAACGAATCGGCTCCAGACTTGCTCCGCAACTCCAGCACGCATCCGGCGCACGCGGGCAACCAAGGCGACTCCGGCGGACCGCTGATGTGGTCGACGGCGGGCTACGGCTTGCTCGTGGACAGCGACGGAGGTTATCCGTATTCCGATACGACGGGCAAGCTGGAATTCTACTACGGCGGCACGCCGGACGAAGGACGCCGCTACAGCAAGACCGACGTCGAATATTACGCCATGGTGGGATCGCCGGAGGAAATCATGGCGAGCGTAGGCGAGATCACGGGCAAGTCCCCCATGCTGCCCAAGTGGTCGCTCGGCTTCATGAACTTCGAATGGGATACGGATCAGACGGAGATGACCTCCATGATCGATACGTACCGCGCGAAGGACATCCCGCTCGACGCGTACGGCCTCGACTACGATTGGAAGAAATACGGGGAGACGAATTACGGCGAATTCGCCTGGAACACAAGCAATTTCCCGGACGCCGGCACGACGGCGCTCAAGACGGCAATGGATGCCAAGGGCGTCAAGATGATCGGCATTACGAAGCCGAGAATCGTGACGGAGGACAGCGGCGGCAACCGGACGTCGCAATACAACGACGCGAACGCGGCGGGGTATTGGTATCCGGGACATAGCGAATACAGCGATTATTTTATCCCCGTGAAGGTACGGAGCATCGATCCCTACAACGCGGGCATGCGCGCCTGGTATTGGGATCACTCCGAGGATGCCTATGACAAGGGCATCGTGGGCTGGTGGAACGACGAGACGGACAAGGTAGCGTCGGGGCCGGCGCAATACTGGTTCGGCAACTTCTCGACGACTCATCTGTCCCAGGCCATGTACGAGGGGCAGCGTGCTTATACGAATGACGAGCAGCGCGTCTGGCAGACGGCGCGGACGTTCTACCCCGGCGCGCAGCGTTACGCGACGACGCTGTGGTCCGGCGACATCGGCGGCCAGTTCGAGATGGGCGAGAAGGTCGGTTGGGCGTCGGGCATGAAGGAGCAGCGGACGGTCATGCTATCGTCGGTGAATCTGGGGCAGCCCAAATGGGGCATGGACACGGGGGGCTTCAACCCGAACGACAGCAATCCGAGCCCCGAGCTGTACGCGAGGTGGATGCAGTTCGCGGCGCTCACGCCGGTGTTCCGCGTACACGGCAACCTGTATCACCAAAGGCAGCCATGGTTTTATGGCCCCACGGCGGAGGAAGCGTCGAAGGCGGCGATCAAGCTGCGGTATTCGTTAATCCCGTACATGTACGCCTATGAGCGGGAGGCCTACGAGACGGGCAACGGTCTAGTGCGCCCGCTGCTGTTCGACTATCCGACGGATTCCGCGGTCAGCAACTACGTCGACGCCTGGATGTTCGGCGATTGGCTGCTTGCGGCACCGGTCGTGGACAAAGGTCAGACGGTAAAGCCGATCTATCTTCCGGCGGGTACTTGGACGGATTATTTTACGGGCCGTACGTACGCCGGCGGACAGACGATCCAATACGCGCTGAACGCGGACGATTGGTCGGATATTCCGCTCTTCATCAAGAAAGGCGCGATCATCCCCACGCAGGAGCCGCAGGACTACATCGGCCAAAGCGCGGTGACGACCGTCGACGTCGACGTTTTCCCGGATACGGCGGCGACCAGCTTCACGTATTACGATGACGACGGAGGCAGCTACGATTACGAAAGCGGCGAAATTTTCAAGCAGACGCTTACGGCGCAAGATAACGGCGGCAGCGGAATCAGCTTCTCGGTAGGCGCCAAGACGGGCACGTTCACGCCGGCTCTGCAAAGCTACATCGTCAAGATCCATGGCAAAGCCGGTACGGGCGTGACGCTCGGCGGCTCCGCAATGACCTCCTATGGGGATCTGGCGGCGCTGAGGGCGGCTTCCGGAGAAGGCTGGACGACTGGACGAGACATCTACGGCGAAGTAACCTATGTCAAGGTTGCCGCGGGAAGCGGCTCCGCCAAAAACGTCGTCGTAGCCGGCAGCGGCACGGCCGCCGCGACGGCCATGAAGCTGGAAGCGGAGAATGCGTCGCTGTCGGGCAACACGACGGCCACGCAGCCGGCTGTGGACAACAATCATACGGGCTACTCCGGCACGGGCTTCGCGGACAACATCGAGAACGACGGCGCGTCCGTCACGTTCTACGCCGACGTAAAGGCGGCCGGCGATTACGCGGTCGACCTCCGTTACGCGAACGCGAACGGCTCGGCCAAGTCGCTAAGCATTTTCGTCAACGGCAAGCGCGTGAAAGGGACAAGCCTCTCGAGTCTGGCGAACTGGAATACGTGGGGCACGCAGACCGAGACCATTCCGCTCGCGGCGGGACGCAACGCCATTACGTATCGCTATTATGCGGACGCCGGCGATACCGGGTACGTCAATCTGGATTACATTTCGGTACCGTTCCATCCGGCGGTCGCCAAATACGAAGCGGAAGGAGCGGCGCTGTCGGGCGGCGCGGCGACGAACAAGAACCATGGGTTCCACAGCGGCACGGCGTTCGTCGACAGCATGACGTCGGTTGGGGCAGCGGCAACGTTCAAGGTGAACGTCCCTTCCGCCGGAAGCTATCAGGTAGCGCTTCGTTACGCGAACGGCTCGGGCAGCGCCAAGACGCTTAGCACCTACGTAAACGGCGTCGACGTGGCGCAGGTCAGCCTGAGCAGCCCCGGCGCAAGCTGGAGCGTATGGCAGGACGCGACGCAATCGCTGACCTTGGCCGCCGGCGACAATACGATCGCCTTTAAGTATGACGGAGCGGATAGCGGCAACGTCAATCTGGACCGAATTCTGGTATCGTCCAGCTCGCCGGGAACGCCGCAGTCGGAGCTGAATCTGCTCGATAACGGCAGCTTTGAGCGGGTAGGCTATAGCTCGGCGTGGACGGAGTGGCATCCCGGCGGGCAAGCGCTTGCCTTCGGCGTCGACAGCGGTTCGGGATCCCATCCGCCGGCCTCGCCGTGGAACAGGGATGCAAGAGCGTATTTCTACTCCGCAAGCGCGTATCAGCAGAGCATTCACCAAATCGTGAACGTGCCGGTGAACAACGCCAATTACAAGCTGGAGGCGTGGGTGCGCATGCAATACGCTTCGCCGACGACTGCGCGGGCGGAGATTACGAGCCACGGCGGCTCGGCGATCTACGCAAGCGTTCCTAATTCCGGCGATTGGGAGTATATCAGCATCGATAATATTTACGTAACGAGCGGCTCGGTCGATGTGGGCTTCTATATCAACTCCCCGGGCGGCACGGTGCTTCATGTGGACGACGTGCGGTTGACGAAGCAGTAAGGAACGGACGACACGATCATTAACGCTGGGAAAAGACTACGGCCAGCGCCTTGGAGGCGCTGGCCGTTTGCGCGTTTGACGCATCCATGGAAAACGAACGGCATCGTTCAAGCAGGAACAAGAGGCTCGCGCGGAAAGCAGTTCGTCCGCCTACCATTCAAAAGCCGTTTTTAAATCCGCCGTTTCAAGCTCTCGTTTCCGCTAAACTAGCTTTTCCATCTCAGTCTTATCAATGGTAGAATTGAAAGCGAAAGCATGACCAATTCTATCGCGGGTGAGAGGGGAGCAATTGGACGAATGAGCAAACGTACGGTTAAATGGGGCATTCTAGGCTGCGGCGGCATCTCGTCGAAGTTCGCGAGCGACTTGAAGCTGGCGGAGGGAGCCGAGCTGACGGCGGTGGCAGCAAGGTCGCTGGACAAGGCGCAAGCCTTTGCGGAGAAGCATGGTTTCGAGCGCGCATACGGCAGCTACGAGGAATTTCTGAACGACGCGGACGTAGAGATCGTGTACGTCGGCACGATACATCCGCTCCACAAGGAGCAGGTGCTCGCTTGTCTGGAAGCGGGCAAAGCGGTCATATGCGAGAAGCCGTTTACGATGAACGCGGCGGAAGCCGAGGAAATCGTTCGCGCCGGACGCGATAAAGGATTGTTTGTCATGGAAGCCATGTGGACGCGCTACCTGCCGCCGATCGTGCAGGCGCGAGAGTGGATGGAGCAGGGTCTCATCGGCGAGGTTCAGCTCGTGCAGGCCGACTTCGGCTTCGACGCCGGATGGAATCCGGACGGCCGATTGCTGAACAAGGAAATCGGCGGCGGCGCGCTGCTGGATGCCGGCATCTACCCCGTCTCCTTCGCGTCTATGGTGTTCGGCGAGCAGCCGGCGACCATCCACAGCAGCGCGGTCATCGGAGAGACGGGCGTCGACGAGAAGTTCTCGGCGCTCTTCGTATACGAAGGGGGCCGCACGGCGGTGCTGAACGGCGCGGTACGACTGCAGCTGACCAACGAAGCATACCTCTACGGAACGAAGGGCTACATCCATATTCCGAGCTTCCTCTTCGGGAAGTCGGCCAGCCTTCACGTCCGCGGAGAAGATCCGGTAAGCTACGAGGACAATCGCTCGTATAGCGGCTACAAGCACGAAGCCGAAGCGGCGATGGAAGCGCTGCGGGCGGGCAAGACGGAAAGCGAAGTCATGCCGCTGGACGAAACGGTCGCCATCATGGAGACGCTCGACCGTATGCGCAAGCAGTGGGGACTTACTTATCCTGCGGATAACAAATAGATTCGTCATATCGACTAGCTTGCCGCCCTCTAATCGCTGAGAGCGCAGAGCCGTGCCTGAAGCGGATGCCATACGCCGCCTGGTGCGGCTTTTTTGTTTGCTCAACTCGTGTGGCGATCGGTGATTATGTGACGCAAAGCGAGTAAATGTGTATGAAAAACCGAGTCCAGCAGCAGGTGTGGGGCAGAAAAGGAGCAAACGTGTATGAAAAACCAGATCCAGCAGCAGGTGTGGGGCAGAAAATGGGCAAACGTGTATGAAAAACCGAGTCCAGCAGCAGGTGTGGGACAGAAAGGGAGCAAACGTGTATGAAAAACCGAGTCCAGCAGCAGGTGTGGGGCAGAAAAGGAGCAAACGTGTATGAAAAACCGAGTCCAGCAGCAGGTGTGGGGCAGAAAATGGGCAAGCGTGTATGAAAAACCGAGTCCAGCAGCATGGGGATCGCACGCACTGCTACGGTATCGGTTTCTTTTCTTCCGGTATTCGGAGAAAAAAGCACCGTTTTGCTGGAAAATCCTGATTGGTCCGCGAATCGGTGAATAAAAAGCACCAAAACAAGAAGTTAGTCAATGGGAGCCCCGTTCATCTCCGCCCTATAATGAAAGCGTACTCATACATCGATGGAGGGGATCAAGAGATGAAGCTAAACATCAAAATGGCAACCAAGCCAATGGTGGCGGGGCTCGCGGCCATGCTGGTGCTATCCGCGTGCAGCGGCGGCAATAACGGAAACAACGGAGGAAACGGGACGGCGACAAGCGAGCCGACCAAGCCGGCGGCGGAGGCAACGGCAAAGCCGACGGATAAGCCCGCGGATCCCGTTACCATTGAATTCTGGCACGCTTTCGGCGAGGGCGAAGAAAAGGTGCTGCTCGAGGAAGTCATGCCGAAGTTTGGCGAGAAGTTCCCGCACATTACGGTGAAGGCGACGCGCATGCCGACCGAGAACCTGGATCAGCAGGTCATCACGGCGGCGGCGGGCGGCGCGGTGCCGGACGTCATGCGGATGGACAATACGTGGATTCCGAGAATGGCGAAGGAAGGCGTGCTGCAGAAGGTAGACGGCTTCCCGGGCTTCGACCAGGTCGTGGCGGATTCCTTCAAGGGGCCGATGTCCACGAACTTCTACGATGGCAGCTACTACGGAGTGCCGCTCGACACGAATACGAAGATCGCGATTTATAACAAAGAGCTGCTGGCTGAAGCGGGAGCTTCGGCGCCCCCGGCGACGATCGACGAATTGGTAGCGCTTGCTCGCAATCTAAAAGCGAAGGGCAAATTCGGCATTACGATCGGCGGTCCGGACGCATGGAACATGCCGCCGTGGTTCTGGTCGCTAGGCGGGCGCATTACGGACGACAACTACACGACGGCGACGGGGCACCTCAACAGCGACGCCAGCGTGAAGGCGCTCGAGACGATTATCGGCTGGAACGACGAAGGCCTGCTCGCGCCGCCGATTCTCGGCGGACAGCCGGGCACGTGGGAAGGACTGCGCGGCGAGGAAGGCAAGCCGGCTTCGTACATGATGATTAACGAAGGTCCATGGTTCTTCAGCATTTTGGGAGATGCAGTCAAGGATACGATGATCCCTGCCAAAATGCCCAACGGACCGGACGGCGCCAGCCACTCCGTCATCGGCGGACAAAACATGGTCATCTTCGAGGGCGCGAAGCAGCCCGAGGCTGCATGGACGTTCACGCAGTTTATGCTGACTCCGGAGATTCAGACGTTAATGGCCGTGAAAACGGGGGCGATTCCGACGAATGTTGCCGCCGCTAACGCGGAGGAGCTGAAAGGCGTGTACTACCTCGGTGCTTACGTAGCCGAGATGGAGACGGCATGGGCGCGCACGCCAAGCGCGAACTGGAACCAAATCAGCGACGTGTTCGGCAAGGCGTTCGAAACCGCGCTCCGCAAGGAATCGTCGGCCAAGGACGCGCTGGATAAAGCGGCGGCGGAGATCGACGCGCTGCTGAAGAAATAAGGCCTCGCGGGACCAACAGGATGGCGGCGGCCGGCCGATGCCGGCTGCCCCTTTTGCTATCGGAGGGGAACGTCCGACAGAGCGGCAGGCTAACCCTCGTTTCCAATAGAAAGCAGGCGGCCGTCTCGCTCGGCAGGAGGCTTGCCGCTAGGAGGTAACCAACTATGAACAAAGCGAGCAGAGCGCTCAAACAATATATCCAGGTCGCGCCGTTCTTGGCGCTTGGCTTCATCATGACGTGCGTGTTCGTCCTGTATCCACTCGTGAAGGGGATACACATCAGCTTCTTCGAATACAAGGTCATCAAGCCGGAGCAAAGCGTGTTTCTGGGCTTCGACAACTATAAGCGGTTATTTAACGACCCTAACGTTTGGGTCGCGTTCCGCAATACGGTGCTGTTCGCCATCGTGACGGTGCCCGGCCAATGGGTGCTCGGCATACTGGCCGCGATGATCATCAACTTGCAGTTTATACGGTTCAAGGTGTTTTTTCGGCTGATCTATTATTTGCCCGTCATCAGCTCGTGGATCGTCGTCAGCTATCTGTTTCAATTTCTGTTCAGCGACGGCAGCAGCGGCATCGTCAATTATTTGCTCACGGACGTGCTGCGGGTAACGAAGGACCCCATTGCCTGGCTGCAGAATACGTGGAGCGCCAACGTGGTCATCTGGCTGCTCAGTATTTGGAAAGGCGTCGGCTGGGTCATGATCATGTACCTCGCGGCGCTTCAGTCCATCCCGAAATCGCTGTACGAGGCGGCGCAGATCGACGGAGCCAGAGGTCCGACGGCCTTTATTAACATCACGCTGCCGTTAATGCGCACCATGACTGCCTATGTCGTCATCAATCTCATCATCGGCGCGTTCCAGGCGTTTATCCAGGTGTTTCTCATCACGAAGGGAGGACCGCTGGATTCCACGCATTTGGTCAACACCTACATGTTTAAGCACGCGTTCGAATATTTCGACTTCGGATACGGCGCCGCGATCAGCGTCATGCTGGGTCTGCTCATCTTCGTCATTACCTACGGCAACCAGCGGACGTTCGGCAAGGATCGGATCGAATATTAACGCAGGCCGACTGCTCGCGTAAACGCAAGAAAGGAGACCTCCCCATGAAAACCGCCGCATCGGCCAGTCGAGCCGAAAGAGCCAAACATGCCGCCAAGGGCAATCTCCCGGCTGCCCCGAGACGTCCAGCCCGGGCGAAGCAGGCAGCCTCCTGGCTGGCGCACATCGTATTGGTGCTGGGTATCGGCTTCGTCATAGGACCGTTCGTCTATATGATTCTGACCTCGATTACTACGGATAATTTCAGTCTGCCCAGTCCGCAGAAGCTGCTTCACAGCGAGAAAACGCTTGTCAATTACGTCGAGGCGTGGAACAAAAACAACTTTTCCAACTACTTCGTCAACAGCCTGTTCGTTTCGTCCGCCACGATGATCTTGTCGTTGTCGCTGGCGTGCTCGACCGCCTACGCGTTCGCGAGGTTCCCGTTCCCAGGCAAGGAATTTCTATTCAAGCTTTTCCTGTTCTCCATGTTCGTGCCCGCCATCCTCAACATCATCCCGCAGTTCACCATCGTAAAGACGTTGGGGCTCGTAGATACTTACTCCGGGCTGATTCTTGTATATATAAGCACGGGCGTGGTCGGCAGCACGTTTTTCCTGCGTGGGTTCTTCGAGCGGATTCCGACTGAGCTGGAGGAGTCCATCGTTATCGACGGCGGCAATCGCTGGACGATCTTCCGGGCAATCTATATTCCGTTGTCGCTTCCGGCGATCGGCACGCTAGGGATTTTCGCGTTCTCCGGTACTTGGGACGAGTTTATTCTGGCGCTGACGCTCATCAAGACGGAGGCGCAACGTACGTTGCCCATCGCATTGCAGCTATTCCGAGGGCAATATGCGACCTACTACGGCTTGTTCTTTGCGGCTTCCATGATGGCGCTGATGCCGATCATCGCGATCTTTGTCATCTTCCAAAAGCAGTTCGTCAACCCGAGCCTGTCGGAGGGCAGCGTGAAGGGATGAGCTTAGGCGAGCTGGACCCGCCGTCCGTTCTGGATGGCGGGTTTATTTTTGCTGCTCCCTGGGTACTTCCTTGACTGACGGCGTATATCAAGCGGCTCGGGCGATCAAAAGCTCTACCGATGACGGTCTATCTCCGGTAACGAAAACTCGTATGATCGCATACGACGATAAAGGAACGAAACTCTATGAATTGACGTCCGAGCAAAGAGAGATTAGGAAAACGAAATAATATCCCATTGCGTATGACGGAGAGAATCGGGTATATTTTGCGACGCAACTAACCGGAACGTTTTCGCGTCTTACTTCTTGACGGTTATGAAAAGGCTGCATTAAAAGAGTGGCCGCCGGGAGGAGAACCGAAAATTGAAATTCTCGAAAGTGCTATTATTAACGGTCGTTATGACCTTATTGTTCGCAAGCCAAGCCTTCGCATACGACGTCCAGCTGCTGCCGTTCAAGGACGAACAAAACGATTATGCCAAGGAGCCGATTTACACGTTGTCCGCGCTCGGCATCATTAACGGTTACGAGGATCGGACGTACCGTCCCGGAGCCGACTTATCGCGGGAAGCGTTCGTTAAGCTGCTCGTCGTGGCCGCGCAAGCCGATCGCGCCTCCGTAGGCAGCGTCCCTGCAGACGTGGCTAAGGATCGTTGGTCCGCGCCGCATATTTCCGTTGCCTACGAGCGCGGTTGGATTACTAGTTTGCTAGATTCAAAGGGAAACTTCCAGCCTTCAATGACGATTTCGCGGCAAGAGGTTGCGATGCTGATCGGCGTGTCGCAGCTGGAGGCTGCGGACAAAGAAACGCGCGAGCAGTGGCTTGCCTCAGAGTGGAAGAAGGAACGTGACGCGCGAGCGTTCAAGGATGCTTCGACCATTGATACGGCCATGCAGCCTTATGTTTATTACGCGTCGCGTCTCGGCATCATGGAAGGGGATTCGACCGGCTTCCAGCCGCGTACGCCGCTCATCCGCAAACAGGCCGCCGCCGTTATTTATAGGTTGCTCGATAGCCGTGTTTCCGGTCAAAAGGTCGATTTCACCGGCTATTACGCGATTCAATCCTACCCTGCGATCGGCCAGATGGATAAGTTAACCGACGTGATCTACGGCTGGTCGCATCTGCAGTATGACGGGGCTGGTTCCGCTTCTTTGAATACAAGCGCGACGGAATACAAGATTCCTGGCGGATTTGGGGAAGCAATCGAAGCCGCGGACAAGGCGGGAGCGACAAAAGAGCTGATGGTCTTTTCCGCCGCGGCGAATTTGAAGGATTTTCTGAAGGATCAGCCCGCGCGGCAGACCTTTATCGAGTCGCTGCTCGCGACGCTGAACAACCCGGATTATTCTTTCACCGGCGTCAGCATCGATTTCGAGGGGCTGAAGGAAGCGGGAAGCGCGGCGGATTTCGTGAGCTTTTTGGAGGAGCTCAAGGCGCAGTTAGGCACGTTAACCTTATCGGTGGCCGTGCCGCCAACCTATTATTATAAAGGCTACGACCTGGGGGCCATCGGCAAGCTGGCCGATACGGTCATCCTGATGGCTTACGATTTCACGCATAACGATGGCATGCTGCCGTCGGCGCCGTTGCCCCTCGTGAACGACAACGTTCAAACGGCGCTGCGATGGATTCCGAAAGAAAAGCTGGTGCTGGGCGTTTCCAAGCAAGCCAACCAGTGGATCACGGCGCCGGACGGCGTGACCGGCACGGCCTTAAGGCCGTGTATCGCGGACGTGGAGAAGCGGCTGGCGATGCCGGGCGTCGAGAAGACTTGGTCCATGCCGTATTTGCTTACGAAAGCAGAGTTCCAGGATGCCAGGGGCAGCCATGTCTTGTATTACGAGGATTCGCAAAGCATCGAGAAGAAAATCTGGCTCGCTAAATTTTACGGCCTAAAGGGCGTGTCGCTCTGGCATATGGGCAACTACACCGCCTCCGATTGGGAGCTCGTTGGGGAACATGCGAGTTAGTAAACGATAGAATCGTACAGGTCTAGGCCTCAGAGCTTGGGGTCTTCCTTGAAGGATTGTAATTTTAAAGGAGCTTCGTCAACCCGAGTGTGTCGGAGGGCAGCTTGAAGTGTGAAGAGCTGGGCTAATGTGTGATGAGCTGACGTTTGACTTGTAGAACCCGCCGTCCGCTATGCATAGCGGGTTTTCGCGTGTCCTACAAACAATCGAAGTTAAGGATGAAATGTAGAACATACAGTTATATCAAACCAATACTACTAACATTCGCTATTTTAATGTACAATGCACCGTTAGTTTTCCAGGTCATTCCCTCTTACGTTTATTTCGGCGGAATTATCTGTACCTTTTGCAGGTAGATGATTGATTATCTGATTCTAAAGAAATATAACGGTACAATTTACATTTATTCTTGCCGCAAGGAGTCCATTCTCGCTCTCGTCAGCTCAGTTTGGGCAAGAAAGAAGCTTGTCTTATACTGACTGCAGACCGCTCCTGGGCGGAGCTCGACTTAGGCGCTGAAGTTGTTGTCATCCGTTAATAAACATAATGAAAGGGTATGGACAATAGCCGTTTGAGGCGGATGTCCATACCCTGATTTTGTGCTTGTGACCCCTCTATTCATCTACCCCTTAGTCTACCTCGATCTCGAAGTCCGTCCCTTCCCATCTGTCCGTGCTCGGCTCCAGGACGCCGTTGTTGTTGTCGTCCCATAGGAAGGTGAAGTCCACGGTCGTGCCGGTCGTGAATGGTCCGACGGAAGTCTCATGGTCCAGATTGCCGTCCGCGGAACCATTGCTTCGCAAAGCGGTATCGGTGACGCCCGTCCAGCCGTTGACGCCCCAGTGAACCCAGCCCGGAAGCCCGGCCCTGAACGTGACGCGGTAGCCCGCCGGCACGCTGGTGATCTGGCGGTCAAACTGCCAGATATACGTCTTGTCGAGATCCAGATGGTCGAGGTTAATCGCTCCGGTGCTGCCGCCGGATTGCCACAGGACGACGGTATGGTAACCGGGCGTCAGATGCGCGGTCAACTCGCCGTAGCTCCAGGTGCTCCACGAGCCCGTGCCTTTGAATGACACCGTGCCGGCGAATTTGCCATCCACATATACATCCCGGGTTGCGTCGGAGCCGCCATTGGCGTAACGGAACCGAAGCGCATAGTCTTCGGAGGTTGTCGACTTCACGACGAAGGACACCCCGTCGCCCGTGGCGGAGAAACCATCCACGAAGCCGCTGCCCGTATAGCCGGCATGGTTCGTATTCGTCGATACGTTCGACTTGATCGCGGTTTCGGCTTCATAGATGTCGTTGCTCGGCACGCTGAACGTACGCTTCATATAGATCATGTCCCAATACTTCAGCTCCGGCACCGTAAAGGAGACATATTTGCCGCCCGCATCCGTACCCGAAGTAAAGGTCAGCTCCTGCGTTTCCCCATCGTTCAGGTCGGGCGATGCGAGATACACGTCGCTGATGGTTTCATCCGCGCCGATGTAGATTTTGGCCGGCAGATTGGTCTGGAAGCTTGGCTGCGAAGCCGTATTCCGCCACTGGTTGTCATTGCCGAGCAGATTGAGCAGATGAACAATGTTGTAATCCGTCGACCGCTTCTGGATATACCATACCGTGTTTGCCGATCCGTCGCCGCTGGCGCTGACGCCCGTCAGGTTTACGAATTGCGAGCCGGTGTCGTTCGGAACGACGTCCGCGTCGAAGAGGAGGTTCTCGTAGGCCGTAATGAAGTTGTAATGATCCTTCATCGCGTTCTTGAGCGAGCTGCGCATCGTTTTGCTGCGGTTGGGGTAATACTCGTGCGGCAGCATCTGGTTGTTGTCGCCGAGCTCGATATGGGTCGCGCCGCTCGCGGACATCATGGCGTCCGCTAGTCGGACGGAATGCTCGTCGAACGTGCCTAGCGTCAGACTGTCGAGGTTGACCGCGCCGACGTTGCCGGACTCGTAACGAAGCTCCACGGTATGGGAGCCTTGCGTCAGCGGCACCTGATACCATGCGTCGTGCTTCCAAGTGCTCCAGCTGCCTTGGTTGAAGAAATACAGCTTCTGCACGAAATTGCCGTCGACGTACAGGTTCAAGGTCGAATTCGCCCCGGTGTTGTTGCCGTAACGGAATACGAGCGAATAGTCGCCCGCCTCGGGCGCGCTGATGGAAAAGGACACTTTGTCGCCGGAGCTTGCAAATCCATCGACGAAGCCGCCTCCCGTATAACCGGCATGATTCGTGTTCGTCGAGACGTTGGTGAGCGTGGCGCTCTCCGCTTCGTAGCGAGTGCCGGCATTGTCGGCGTAGTTCATGTAGGCGGCTAGCACGACGGCTTTGTTGCCACCGTTTGCCCGTAGCTGCTCGATATAGTTTTTCAGCTGGTTATAGCTGTCGGAGAGATGCCAAATCTCGCTGTACAGGAAATCGAGATCGGCGTTTCGGCTAACATCGTTCGCCGCCCATCCGTCTACCGTTCCGTCGACGATGTTGTAAGTAAGCGTATCGCGCGACGGATCGTTGGCGGTTAGGACGCTTTTGGCCTGATCGAGAAAAGGCGAGAACCGGGTGGAGAGATCGATGGGATTGCCGTTGTAATCGTATACATTGCTGCGCTGGCCCATCTGGTCGACGTGAATGCCGTCGAAGCCGGCGGTATCGATGGCGTCTACGTATTCGCCGTGAATGTAATTTTGCCAATTGGCGTTCTGCGGGTCGAACATGTAGAGGTAGGTGCTGCCGTCGCCGAAGTCGACGTCGAATTGATTGGTGTGCGAGGCGTCCTCGTAGATGCCCCAGGTCGGACTTATGCCCAGCGGGGCGTAGTTCTCGCGGGAGGCGTAGATCATGGCGTAGGCCATCGCCTTTCCGTTCACGTCGTGCACCGCGTCGATTTGGTTTTGAATGGTCGACCAGGAGATATTGCGGTTGAACAGGTCAAGCCAGGTGGAGTCGATCGTGCCGCCGGTGCGTTTGATCATTTTGTCGTGGCGCCACATCCAGTCGTAAAACTGCCATGCGTTAATATGGTAATCCTGAGCAAGCTGATCCACCTTGGCTTGGCTTTCCAAAGCCGTTTCTCCAGGCGAGAACTCGCTAATATAACCGTATCTAGGATATTTGGCGAAGTCGCTGGAGACGTCGATGGCCGTTGCTCCTTGGCCAAGAGACCCTGCGTCGATTCGGACGAAGTACCCTCTAAAGTCGGTCGACGGCGCCGTCCAGGAGAAGGTCAGCGTCGTGGATTGGCCGTTCGTCAGCGATAAGGCTTGAGAAGAGGTGTAAACCGAGTCTTCCAGATGGAAAATCTCTAAGCCGACGTTGCCGCTCCAGCTTGAGCCGGTGCCGTTTTTGGCCTGCACGCTGATCGTGACGGAGTCGTTCGGGTTGTAGCGGGACTTGTCGGTATACACCCGCTCGATGCCACCCGTGCCGGACGCCCCGGCTTGCGGCGGGGAGGCGACGGATGCGAAGCACAAGAACAGCATGGACAACGCGAGTAGAATTGCAATCCGATTCCTCTTGAAAACATACATAAATCTCACCATCCTCTTCGATATCGATTGGCTGGGAGCGGGTCACCGTGCCGCGTCTATCGCTGAAGGGCGGGAGCCGTATCGTCGTTGAGGGGCAGAAGCGGCCGTGGCTTGCCCGAGATCCCGGCACTTTTATTGTATCGGGAAGCCGGGCTGGCGCGCGAGGCTCTATTATTACGATTTGGTATGTTATATTCGCCAACTTTAGTAGAAGGATAGAGCGAACGGACATGGTAAACGGGCCGCTCATGCTGCTGGGAATTTCTCCGTTTTTTTCGTTGGAATCGCTATCAAATTGGAGTATGATAGGAATATTCGGAAATAGCACAAATATCGGATTACATCCTTCAAGGGGGAAGTTGAGAGATGCCGCAAGTAGACATGCCGCTAGAGAAGTTAAAAGAATACCAGGGAAGAAACCCGCGTCCAGCGGACTTTGACGCTTATTGGGATCGCGCGCTTTCAGAGCTCCGCGCCGTAGACGGCGACGTGGAGCTCGTGCCTAGCGAGTTCCAGACGCCGCAGGCCGAATGCTTCGATCTGTATTTCACCGGCGTTCGCGGCGCGCGTATTCATGCCAAATACGTTCGTCCTAGAAACGCGGCGGAGCCTCATCCGGCCATCGTCATGTTCCACGGCTATACGGGCAACGCGGGCGATTGGACCGACAAGCTGGCGTATGCCTCGCTCGGCTTCTCCGTGCTGGCCATGGATTGCCGCGGCCAAGGCGGCTCCTCCGAGGATTCGGGCGGCGTCAAGGGCAATACGCATCACGGCCACATTATTCGCGGGCTGGACGATCATCCGGATAACCTGCTGTTCCGCCAGATTTACCTGGATACGGCGCAGCTCGCGGGCATCGCTCTTGGCCTTCCGGAGGTTGATCCGGAGCGCGTCTACGCTATGGGCGGATCGCAGGGCGGCGCATTGACGATCGCATGCGCGGCACTGGAGCCCCGCGTCAAGAAGCTGGCACCCGTGTTCCCGTTCCTGTGCGATTACAAGCGCGTGTGGGAGATGGATCTGGCGAAGGACGCTTACGCGGAGCTTCGCACGTACTTCCGCCATTTCGATCCGCGGCATGAGCGCGAGGACGAAATTTTCGAGAAGCTGGGTTACATCGACTTGCAGTTCCTGGCGAACCGCATCCGCGGCGAAGTGCTGATGTACGTCGGCCTGATGGACACCATCTGCCCGCCGTCCACGCAATTTGCCATGTACAACAAGATCACGGCGCAGAAGCAAGTTGTCATCTACCCGGACTTCGGCCACGAAGGGCTGCCGGGCTCGTCCGACCGCACGATCCAGTTTTTCTTGGAAGGCTAATATAATACGATATCGAAGAGCTACGACCATGACCCTAAAGGGTTGTGGTCGTTTTTTTGCGCTATGGAGGTAACGCAGGCTTGGTTTTAATTATTGTAATTTATCCCATTACAAAATTAGTATGGAATATCTTCTATTTACTATATATAATTCGAAGGTCGAAATATATTAGGATGAAGTGGATTGGGAGCGTGCAAGAATGTCAGGAAAGTCATGGACAAGATTATTGGCGGGAGTTAGTATCGCTGCGTTAATAGCGCCAAACATTGGCGTACCGGTAACTGTATCGGCGGGAGGGAAAGCAACCACCGCTATTTCCTCGGATTTGGCGGGACATTGGTCGCAAGATTTGTTCGCAGATTGGCTGGATAAAGGATGGATTAAAGGGTATCCGGACGGTACATACCAGCCTGATACGCCGATTAAGAGAGCGGAATTCGCGGCGCTTGTTAATAGAGCCTTTTCGTTGTCTGCTACTGGCGACAAGCCGCCGTTCGCGGATATGGAGGAACGCCATTGGGCCTACAACGATATCGGAATTGCCTATCAGGCGGGTTACATGCAAGGATCGGGCGGCAAGGCGGAGCCCGATCGCGGATCGACGCGGCAGGAAGGCGCAGTCATGATCGCAAAGCTGCTGGGACTCGATCTGAGCGCTGCGGCCGATCTGAAGCGTTACCATGATGGTTGGCAGGCGGCTTCATGGAGTGCAAAGTCCTTATCCGCTCTTTCGGTCAAAGGGATCTTCAAAGGAGATACCAGCGGGAACCTCCGTCCTAAGGATACGCTGACACGGGCGCAAGCCATTACGATCATTGACGCGGCGCTTACGGAGAATCGCGAAGCGGTCGTGTTCGATAAGCCGGGCGAATACGGCATGACAGACGAAGCTCGCGTCATCAAGGGAGATGTCGTCATCGCGTCCGATGGAGTGATATTGGTTAATACGATCATCGAAGGCGATTTGCTGTTGGCCGATGGGATCGGAGAAGGCGATGTTCTTTTAAAGCAAGTGACGGTCCGAGGAACCACGACCGTTAAAGGCGGCGGCCCGAATTCGGTGCATGTCGAGGATTCCGTGCTCGTTGAGATTATCGTGGACAAAGCCGGAGGGTTAGTTAGAATCGTTGCCAGCGGCGCCTCTGATATCCGTTCCGTTCTTGTGCAATCGCCGGTCAAGCTGGAAGAATATCATTCGGCCGCGGACAAAGGGTTCCATGAAGTCCAGCTTGCGAAACGGCTGCCTGCGCACAGCACGGTTGAGCTTATCGGACGCTACGAAAACGTAAGCATTGCAGCGGCTTCCGTTAAGATCAACATTCCGCAGGGTTCCGTCGAACATTTGAATATAGCCGAAGGGGCTGCTCATAATACGGTGCGGCTTGACGGAGGCGCAACGATCGCCCGGCTTGTGCTGGACGCGATCGCCGAGCTTGCGGGACAGGGCACAATCGTGGCAGCAACGCTAGGTGCAGGAGCAAAAGGATCGACTTTCGAGAAGGAGCCCGAGAAGGTAGAAGGACCTGGTCAATCGGAAGGAACGCCTCCCGTTATCATTCCTGGCGGCGGAGGGTCGAGTCCCGGTGGCGGGACAGCACCGCCTCCAGTGGTAGATCAGACGAACTCAACTCTTAGAGAGATCGCGCTTGGAGGCGCTTTGGAACTGATGCAGAGAAACGATGAGCTGGCTACGATTGGAACAGGCTTTGCTAGCGGCGTATCGAGGTACACCGTTGCGCTGGATCGCGATATGGAGCAGATGAACGTGCCGGTCACGATCAAGGCCGTATCGGGCGCCGCGACGATCGATATAATCGTGATGCCCAAGGATCGGCTCCCGTCTCGTCACGTGCTCACGAACGATAAAGCTAAGTTCCAAGTCGCGCTACGTCCGCTTGAGGATGTACAAATGCAAATCGCGGTTACGAGCGGCGACGGAAAGAACACTTCCTATTATTTTATCAGCTTCCAATACGAGCGAACCGTTCAAGATGCTTTCATGATTGAGCGCTATAAGCCGCAGTTTGAAACAAAGGATCGATTCTCGATCCATTCCAAAGGTGTGTTCGAGCAAGGAGATACGGTGGAATTATACGAGTCCAAAGCGGAATCCGAGCCGTTCATGGCTACAGTCGTAGCGAGCGAGGGAGAATACGTACTCGAATTCGAGCATACTGACTATTCTTTACTGCCGGCAGGTCAATTGTATATTCAAGTGAAACGTGAGGAAACGGTCGTCATGGAAGGGACGTTCGACTACGATTTGGCGGAGTTGGAGCGGATCGCCGCTCAAGACGGCTTATCGGTAGACATTCTGACGAACGAAGAGCGTGCAGCGGAATACGGGCCGTACGATGCCGACTATCCTTATGTGATCCGTTTGGATTTTGACCCCGCGAAGTGGGCGGGAACTCCTCTGGAGAAAGCGAAATATTATAAGACCGATTTTCAATCTTTGCATGAAATATTTTACGAAAGCGAAACGCCTCTAAAGTATAGCAACAAGGTTGATGCCAATCCGTTCGATTCAAATATTAATCGGGTTCAGGAAGGCAAGTCTTACATCCCTATAAATAATTTCGGAAACAAAAATGTGTATGATTCTTATGTGCAATTGATAATGCTCGACGAGAATTACCAGCCAATCGGCTATTATGAGCAGGCGTTGGAGCCGAGGGCAGAACACCTCTCACCTGGGCATCATGCCGTGCACTCTATCAGGCCGGAGTTCAACGAAGGGGATACGGCGGCGCCGGTGTTCACAAGCGAGTTGCCATCGGTTATAACGGCAGGCGATCAACTGCATATGAACGTTAGCGAGCGCGCCAACGTGTATCTGGTTCCAGCCGGTACGCCTCTTGCCCGAGGCAGAGACATCCACGAACTCGTCTTGGACGGCATGGGAAAGGGCAACTCGACAATACCTGTAGATCCCTATTCCGCTTATTTAAACTCGGATTCGCTTGCCGAAGGAAGTTGGCTGCTCGTAGCCGTCGACCGTTCGGGCAACGTATCCGCGCCGATTCCGCTGGAAATCGTTCAAACCCAAGAAGAAACCGACACGAACTAAAACTACAATTAAGCCGGAGCGGCAGCTCCGGCTTTCTTTGTCGTGTCGTCTGAGTTATGGAACGCTCAGCCTACCACCGCAAAGCCGGCTCCAGCCGGTGCACGCCCTTCGGCGAGTAGCCAAGCGAAGGGGCGAGACCGCATACGTCCGCGAGCAGGTAGAGGATGCTGAGCCACATCTCGGTACCTTGCAGGCCGGCGGAGTCGCGGTCGCTCAGGACGAAGGCGAAGCCGCGATTCGGCACCCAGCCGCGGAGCACGATGTCGATATGTCTCTCGGCCCAAGCCACGATCTCCGGGCGGCGGTGGTTTGTCTGCTTCAGGCATAGCCAGAACGGATGGATAACGTCGAGCACGTTGCAGGCGTTAAGTCGGTCCTCCCGGAAGAAATCCGGATTGCGGGTGTGTGCCATCACGGTGTCGATGGCGGTCTCCGGATACGGAAGCGGCAATCCGAACTGGGCGTAAGTGGCACGGGTCAGCCGGTAGAAGCCGTTGACGGGCAGCAGCCAGGCTTGCTCCTTCGTCGGCTCACCCCAAAGCCCCGTGGCCCGGTTCGCATGCGTGTGCAGCCAGCCGAACAAGTCGTCGGGGCGATGGTCCGAGCCCCAATGCTTCCGGTTATGGTACAAGCCTGTGGCGTAACAATCGATCCAATCGCCGCAGCCCCAGGCACCCGTTTTCCAAGGAAGCGAGTTCAGCTTGCCGTACAGCGTTGCCGTATCCATGTTTTCCACGACATGAACGGCATGCGGCAGATGCGATCCCAGCACTTCAAGCGCGTATCCGACGGCAAGGAGATGGTAACGGGACAGGGGGTCAGTTAGCAGCTCCGGCTGATTGGCTTCCGCGTCCGGCGGCAGCCAAGGATCCGGCAGCAGTCCCGTAGCGGTATCCTGGAAGCTGCCGAGCTTGCCGATCAGCTCGTCGCGCGTCCAGCCGGGAGGCAGCTCGCCGAACATGGCCGCGATTTCGACCGCGTCGCAGTACGCGCGGACCGTGCGCGTATAGCCGGGGCGATCGCGGAAGAACCGTTCGTCTCCGTCGGTTTCCGAGTAGCGCTCTAGCAATGGAGTAAACTGCTCCCGCGCCTTGGAGCCGAATTGCCGAAGTCGATCGGAAAGCGCGAAGTTCCCCAAGCCCGAACCGGAAAGCGTCTCGCCGCTGCCGTTCGGGCTGTTTTTGTCCTCAAGCCGGCTGCGAATCACTCTGGCCGGATTCCCGCCGACGATGGCGTAGTCCGGCACATCCTTCGTGACGACGGCGCCGGCGGCGATAACCGTATGCGAGCCTACTCGAACGCCGTCCAGGACGACGGCATTGGCCCCGATCCATACATCGTCTCCGATTCGGATGCCGAGAGACGTGTGCGGCTGGCGATGGATCGGCTGGTCCACCGACGCGTAGCCATGATTGAAGCCGTACAAGCTGGCGTTGGAAGCGATCCGTACGCCGTCCCCCATCGTGACGCGGCCGGCTACGACGGCATAAGCGTTGATGGAGCAATGCGCCCCCATCTCGATATGGCCGCTCCGCACGATCGCTCCGCCCGCGATATAGCTGCGATCTCCCATTCGGATCGAATCGGGATGGAATACCGCTTCGGGCGATACGATGCAGCCGCTTCCGAAAACGCCGCCAAACCGGGCCGCAAGCTCTTCCTGCAAGATCAATTGTTCCTTCTGCTCCTCGTCCGTCAAGCTCATCCAAGGCATATAATCGACAGGCTTACGATTCATCCGAGCTCCTCCTTTGTCATTATCACGTCGATTCTAACACGAGAAGACCCGTAGGAACATGGCAATACCGGTTTAAAACTTGTCAAAATCGCTATCAACGCATATGCTCGAAGAAACAGGGAAAAGCCATCTTAAGTCAGGCTGCAAGGGGGGACGAATGATGGAATCGGTGCTTCGTCAATTGCACATGCAGATTCATTGGGTAATCGACAAGGTCACGTCACCCGGCTGGCACGATATCCGCCAGAATAGAGACGCGCATACCTTTTATTGGATCAGGGAAGGGCGGGGCGTCTTTCGCGGCGAAGCCGATTACCCCGTCAAAGCCGGGATGTTGTTTTATCTGCGGCCGGGCCTGCCGCTTGCGATGGAAACGGATGATCGGCATCCGCTTAGAATTGCGATGGTGCTGGTATCGGCGTTCCAGGGAGGGAAGGATGACGGAAGCTGGAGAAAGATAGACGAAGCGTTGCCGCTGCCGTTCCGGCTAGAGACGGAGGGAGAAGCCGCGCGCGAGCTCGACGCGCTGTTTCGGGATATCGAAGCGTGGTGGGTGCCGGGTCAGGCCGATGGCGAGCTCATGACCAAGTCGGCCATATTTCGGCTAATCGTGACGATGCTTCGCCAAGCGCGCTCGGATCAAGCGGGAAGTCCGCAGGCCGCGGATGCGTTCGCGCGGGCGAAGCAAGCCTTGGACCGGGGATATATGAACGATATCAGGTTAAGCGGGCTAGCATCCGAATGCGGCATATCGGAGTCTTATCTGCGGCATTTGTTCCAGCGCCATCTGGGGATCGGTCCCAAGGCATACTTGAACGGCTTGCGAGGCGAGCACGCCAAGAAGCAGCTGCTTTATACGGACCAGCCTATGAAAGAAATAGCGGATAGCTGCGGCTACGCGGACGAATTCCATTTTAGCAAAAGCTTCAAGAAGCAGTTCGGTTTGCCGCCGAAGGCTTGGAGGACCGAGATGAAGGGCAGGACATGACACCAAAAAGGTCACGAGGCTAAGCCTTCTTTTTCCGAAAAACAGCTATGACCGTAAGCAGCACAAGCGGGCAAACAAATACCGTGCTCGCCCAAAGGGGATGCACGCTCGTGACGACGGCCCCCCAGCCCGAAGGACCGTCGTACGTGACCATTCCCGTAAAGAAGCTGAGCAATGCGATCGGCATGACCACGACCGAGCTGTCCTTGAGCTTGAAGAGTCGACCCGTAAATTGGCTGATGGCGTACAGCGTGATCGTTGTCTTCATGTAAGAGCCCAGTATCAGCGACATGCCGATGATGGATTCGATCCGCTGAATGATTTCCTGAAATTCCACGAGCCGCGCCATAGAGAACAGGACGTACGGGATTTCCCCCGCATAAGGGCCGAATACCATAATCGCGCTTATCGTCGCCGCGCATAACGTAAACACGTTTAAGAATAAGGCATACAACATGGATGCCTTTACTTTTTTTCGGTTTTTGGGAGCGACGAACGGAATAAGCATCCCGAATACGAACACTTCCGCATAGGGGAAACCGAAGGAGAAATAAGCGCCATGCAGAACCGGCTTGAAGCCTTTGGGCAACACGGGAAGCAGCTGCGAAGGCATGTAGTCCGGGATGGCGAACACCAGCGTGGAAAACAAAAAAACGGCGGTCAGCAATACGAGAAACACGAACATGCGGGCCATCACCTCGATGCCCGCTCTCGCCGTCAAAGCGGCGATAAGCAGGACCATCGAAGTGAAGACGTAAATCGGCGTTTCCCTCATCATGGAGCTGACCATAAAGAGGCCGACATCGAGCACCATCGCCGACAAGATTTGAAGCATGAACGTTAGCGACAACAGGCCAAGAACAATGGTGGGCAACTTGCCGATCAGCTTCCGGCTATAATCGACGTAAGAGAGATCGGGAAAGCGTCCTCCGAGAAAGAGCAGCATGCCCAGCACGCCGAAGCCGGCTGCCCCCGATAGGAGCAACGAGATCCAGGCGCCGTTGCCCGCCATGCCGATCAGCGGACCCGGGATGTTGATGATGGAAGAACCGGTCATGAATACGAACAATAATACGCCGATCTGAATATGGCTGATCTGTTCCTTGTCCATGACCATCCTCCGTTCCATCTTCGTTATTGACTCCAGTCGACGCCTAGCGCCTGATCGACGGCATTGGCCGCTTTGCCGAACGGAATGTTGGCAAGATCCAGGTAATCCGGCCAATCCAGATGGAACGCAAAGTCGATGCCGGCATACATCGATATTGCCAGAATGGCTCCGTAGACAATCTTGTCTCGAGTCCCAAGCTTTCCTCTCCAAGCCAGCCCGTCGAACAGCAGCAATCCTCCGATCGACGCGCAGAAAACCAATAATTCGTCCACTGTGGATGCTCCTTCCAATCCCGATCCTTATGACATCGTTTGGCCTCTAATGGTGCCGCCAGTCACGAGCCGAAGCTTTACCTGAATATCGGCCGGCATGGCGGAGAAAACAGGTCCCCAATCGTTCTTCAAACGAGACCATGCCTTGGGATCGCTCCGGTACACCCGGTTGCCGATCCCGATGGCGTCTATTTGGCGTTTCTGGAGAATCGCAAGCGTTTCGGAGGCTTGCTGCTTTATACGATCCTCTACCATGTGAACAAAAGCCGTTTCGCCTTGAACATTGCTGATCCTCGTGCATTTAAGCTCGTTAATCGTAATTTCCCCTTCTATGCGAATGCCAAGACGGACCTCTTCTCCGCGTACCTTGGGAATTACGCTTGAGCTTAGGGAAAGCACTTCGGCCGTCTCCCTCTCCGGAGATTGGCCCGGACATGGAATTTCGACGGCGCCGGATTTGTACTTATCCATTAACATGAGCAGCCCTTCGACCTTGCTGGCCGGCAGCATCTCCTTCATGACGCCGTTCTTCAACAGGGCAAGCCCCGCGGCCGAAAAAAACTGGGATGTTTTGCTCTCCTCGTAGACGTACGCGATAGAGCCGTCCTTTTGAACGCTTTTCATTTGCCGGACCAAGTCCAGCAAGGTCGTGTCGAGCGTCTTGGCGGAGTTTCGGTAGGATGATTCGCTCGTCCGAAGAAATTGCTGCGAAGTCGTCTGTTCGATCAGCGGCTGCTTCTCGAACAAGTGTGCCGCTTTCCCTTTGGAAATCATCAGGGAGACGCTGTTTCGCGGCTCGTGGTCGCGGTAGAAAAAGTCCAGCGTCTGAATGAGGTTCCGGCTTCGCGCGAGTTTTTCTCCCACGATAATGACGCGCATATGGCTCCATTGGGCTTTTCTTCCCAGATGGATCGGAATGTCGCGAATCGCTTCCATGACGGTATCGTCCGATGTGCGGATATTGACGCTGGAGCCGATGATCGTCGAGTTCGACTTGCCGATCTCGGCGGACGAAGGACGGTATACCTGCGTCAGCAGCTCCAGCTTGCCGTCTTCGCCGAGATCGATCGCGACGCCCATGACGAATGCCCGTTCCGTCAGCTCGTACTTGCTCCAACAGCCTCCGAGCAGCGCGGCCATTACAATAATGGCCAATCCCGCGCGCGCTTTATGAAACCAGCGCCCGTAGGAATGGGATGTTCGGCGAAGGCTTGGTTTTCTCGCATTCATCACGTCATTCATCTCCATACCATAACTTTCTCGGCCGGATGGAACGGGCCGTCTTGGCGAATCAACGCTTGTGCAAATTACGCGGCGAACGAAGAAGCGTCTTGAGGGGAATGCGCAAGAACACGTCTCTTAGATCGCGCATGCGAAGCGGCGACAGGGAGGCCATGTACGGCTGGCCGAGCGTCCGCAGCTTGCTGAGATGGAGCAGGATGAAGAGCAGGCAGATCATCATGCCGAATCCTCCCAGCAAAGCCGCGCTTGCCATAAGAGGAAAGCGCAGGATCCGCAGCGAAATCGCCATGCCGTATTGCGGCAGGGCGAACGAGGCGATGCCCGTCAACGCGACGACGATGACCATGATGGGCGACGCGATGCCGGCGCTGATCGCCGCGTCGCCGATGACGAGGGCGCCAACGATGCTGACCGCGGAGCCTACCGGCCTTGGCAGCCTGACGCCGGCCTCGCGCATCAGCTCGAAGAAAAATTCCATCAGGAGCGCTTCGAAAAACGCGGGAAGCGGGATTCCCTCCCTGGCGTTCAAGATCGCGAGCAGCAGCACGGTCGGAATAAGCTCGGGGTGGAACGTGGATAACGCGATATAGATGCTAGGCAACGTGAGCGCGATTAGAAAAGCCACGATGCGAAGCCAGCGTACCATGGTCGAGATAAGGGTCCGTTGATAATAGTCCTCGCTGGATTGAAAAAATTCGGTAAATAGACCGGGACATAGCAAGATGCCGCCCGTTCCTTGCACCATCACGATGATTTTGCCGTCGAGCAGAGCGGCAACCGCCATATCGGTTCTTTCCGTATAGCGGTGTTGGGGGAAGGGGGAGTAGCTGGAGTCCTCGATCAGTTGCTCGATATAGGACGTCTCCATAATTTCGAGCTTGCCCACCTCCGCGATTCTTTTTTTGAATTCGCCGAGCAGCTCGCTGTCGACCGTGCCGTCGATATATCCGTAGGCCACCGTCGTTCCCGTATCGCCGCCGCCTTGAATCATTTGAATTTTGAACTTCGAGCTTTTGAGACGGAGGCGAAGAAGCCCCATGTTTTTTTGCAGATTCTCGACGGTGCTCTCGCGCGGGCCGATCACGACGGATTCGTTGACCGGCTCGTTGACCTGCCTCGTCTCTACCGACTCGGCCTTGTAGCTGAGCGCCATGCGCCATCCGTCGAACAGGATGACGAGCTGGCCGTTCAATATATCTTCTTCCACGCAGCCGAGATCATCGATCACCGATGCTTTTTTGGAGGACACGCCGGAGCGCTCGAAGAAGCCGCTTAGCTCCTCTATCGTTACGTCCGTGCCGGGCCCGATCACGTGCGTTTCCAAATCCTGCAGGGAGTGCTTCATGAAGTTAACGGCGTCCTCTTGCACAAGCGAGCTGAAATAAATCGAGCAAGCGCGCTCCTTGTAATCGGGGCCGAACTGCCAGTGGCGGAAAAAGATGTCCGAGTTGTCCGCGAACAACGCCTTGAGCTTCTCCAGATTGTCGTCAAGCGATATCGAGAGGGGGCAAGGATCCCCGTCCTCGCGTTCCCCGGCGCCGCGGGTTCCGGCCGTTCCGCCGGAGGAGCTGTTGCCCGGCTGGCTTGCGCCGCTTGTCGTATCGGTCATCGTTCGTCACCTGCTTCTATTATTCGACAATTTTCTTCCATTATTTCCTTCAATGCGGTCGGTTATACGGATCGTAATCCTCTGCGAAGCTTGGTAGCCGGAAATCGGTTGCTTAGGCTAAACGAAAGAAAGAGCCTCCTGCCTGATATAGGCAAGAGGCTCCCGCTATCGGTGCCGAGGCGCAATCGTATTAAGGAGTCGTTACGAGGATGTCGTCGTAGACGGCTAACGTGTTCGCATAGGTTCTCGCCCCAATCTTGCCTCCAGCGAGGGAACTATCGGTTGCGCTCAGCTCGAGAACGCCATCCTTGTAAACGTCGATTTGGCTGCCGACGGCCACGATTTTGTAAGTGTATAACGTGTCGGGAGCAATGCTTGGATTGGAGAAATCGAGCACGGTTTTGACTCCGCCCACATATTTGACCAGCTCCATCTTGCGGCCGGACTTGTCGTTATTCTTGAGGAAGAGGACGTAGCAGTTGTTTTCGTCCGTGTAGCGGAACGTCAAGCCGGCATCCTTGTTGCCGTTCACATTGTTTGTAACGTTGACCTTGGCTTCGAACGCGTAGTCCGTCCAACTGGATTCGCCGGCAACGGAATAGCTCGCGCCCGAATTCGCTTTCCCGTTGTATGCGTTGCCCGTGACGGTCCAAGTGCCGCTCGTCGATGTCCAGCCCGTCGCGTCGCCGTCGCCGAAGTCGTCGGAGAACAGCGTTTGCGGTCCGTCGCCTACCGCAGGTCCCGTCGATAAGGCCGTGCTTACGGCATCGGTCTTGGTATCCGTCGTATGGAAGTAATACGAGTGGATGCCGATCGGAAGCTTAGTCGTATACGTGTACGCCTTGCCGTCCGTGTAGGTGTTGTCGCTAGGATCGGCGGCCGTCATCTTGCGAACGACGCCGTCCAGCACCAGCTCCATCGTGAACGGAGCCTGATTATCCGCATCCGTATAGGTTACTCCGAACGTAAAGTCCGTGGCGGAATCGCCGGTTGCCGCATCAACGGTTCCACCAGTCAACGTCGGCGCTGTGCCGCTGGCGACGTTGTTCGCCCTGATCTCGTCGATAAACATTTCGCCATAGGCGCCAGTCGATTGGTTAAGCCATATCGAGAGCTTCGCGGCCTTCTTGTTGACGGGGAACGCCAAGCCGTCGAGATTATACTGCAGATCCGTCCAAGAGGCCGGCACGCTAACCCAGCCGCCCGTCAAGTTGAACGTGCGCGTGCCGTCGGAGAGCTCGATCTTCATGCGCAGGTTCGGATGACCCGGATTTTTGACGCCGAAGTTCAAATATTGGTAACCGGATAGATCCACGGCGTCATGCCATGGCTGGAACTTCGCGTTCGAGGTCGACGAGCCCGGCGTCTGCGTGAACTTGCCGACCGTTCGTCCGTCCAGCGTCGTCTTGGCAAAGGTCGCCGTTCCGCCGTTCTGCGTATACCAGTTTACCCATTGATTGTTGCCGCCGGCCAATCCCCATACGCCTCCGCCGCCCATGTCGTCGTAGACCAGAGGAGTGGAAGGATCGGGAAGCGGCGCCGCGACCATGTAGTGCGTGGAGCTGTACGTATCGTTGCCCAGCGAGTCCGTGCCGCGAACGTCGATGCGGCGATTACTGTATGGAGCGGTCGCGCTTTCGTCGACCGTGCCGGAGAACGCTTCTCCCGACGCCGTCATCGGCACCCAGCCGCCGCTCGGCTGCGTATGTGAAATGCCCGTCAGGCCGTTTGCCGGACCGGCGAAAATCGTGACGTTGCCGCGGACGGAATCGCCGATCGTCGGCGACAGGATCGGCAGCGGCTGCGGGTTCGCGCCGGCAGGGACGGAGACGCTGTCCGTCGCGCTAAGTCCCATGATCGTATAGAGCAGACCGGCTTGAATGCTGACGCTGAATTCGTTGTAGCGCCATTGGTTCGTATCGTCGAGATAGAGCGAACGGTCTTGATACCATGGGCTGATGCTGTTTTTATCCTTCGTATCCTTGATGTTCGGTCCGCTGAGCATGGCGCCGGGGAAGACGATGCCCCTGCCTTCCGGCTTGTTGGATTCTTCGTCGAACCGAGTATGAGGGAAGTCGGCGTAGTCCGAGCCGATGCCGGATACCCAGCTGATGTTCCAAGGATTGGCGCCGAAGATCCAGTACAGCCCTTTCAGCACGCCGTTAAGCGCCGCGGGATCCCCGAACAGCTCGTAGTAGCGAAGCAAGTCGCCGAGATACGAAGCATGCGGCTCGTTAACGCCGAAGTTCTTGAACTGGTTGAGCACGTGATAAGGCGTATCGTCGGCCGACGAGAGGAAATAATCGACCTGTTGCTTAAGCAGATCCTGAATATGGGCTTGCGTCGAAGCATCCGCTACCGGATAGAATTCCGCCATCGACATCGGGCGCATGTCCCAATAGTTCGTCGTATAGATATCGCCGAAGCCGAGCGCGTTGATTTTGGACGTGGCCGCGTCCTTGTAATCCTGTTCGTTCGTCAGCAGATACAGCTCGACGTCGGCCAGCAGCATGGAGTTGTCGATGCCGCCGCGGGTGCTGTACGAGCCGATGGGATCGTTATAATGGTCGAGCACGTATTCGTAAAAGACGACCGCGGCCGCTTCCGCTTCCGCAGCGAAGGCCGTCAGCTCCGCTACTTTAGAGGAATCGATATCGCCTTCCGCGATGGCCGCATAGATCGCGCGCGCCGTTGCCGCGAGCGTGCCGGCCGCCTTGGCGGAGCCGCCGACGCCGTAGTCGACGATTTTGCGGTCGTCCGCCGTGCCGACGATATTGTCCGTCGCCTTCTCCGGATGCACGAAGGAGGCGTTGTTGCGGAGATTGTACATCGCGCCGCCGAGCTGGTCGGCGAACTTGATGACGTATTCGCTGCCCCAGATCGCTTCGTCGATCAGGTCGGGCACGCCGTTGCTGTCGTTGTCGTACTTCACGCTGGCTTTGTCCGCATAACGGACATAGGCTAGCGCGATCTGGGCGCCGACCCATTGGTTGCCGCCGTACTTGCCGTAGTCGCCGGCATCGTACCAGCCGCCGGTCAAGTCGTAATGCGCCGTGCCGTCCGCCGACGCGCCGTCGTCCAGATGGCCCGCGCCATGGTACAGCTTGGCCGAAGGCGCGACGGAGCTGTACCCCGGCGGGTAGGCTTCCGACGTCGGGACGCTCGCCCGAAGCAAGCGGTAGAACGCCGTCATCTCGTCTTTGTAGTTGTTCCAGACGTTCGTCTCGATGGCGAACGGGAAGGAGGAGATGCCGTTTGTTTTGACCGTGTAGCCGCTGCCCAGCGTCGTGATCGATGAAAAGTCGATGCTGTAGACGTGCTTGCCCCATGTGACTCCCTCGTACGTCATATTTCCGGAAGCGACGACGCTTGACCCGTTCAGAATTTCGTAGGCTGTATCGACGAGCTGCTGGGTAGAGGCGACTTGCGCGTTTTTGACGTCATTGGCGCTATAGCCGGCTTGGCTGACGACGACGTCGACCGTCTGCTCGGAGAAGACGACGGTCGGTCCGGCCGTCAAAGCCGTCGACGCTCCGTCCGAGGTCAGATCCGTCGCTCGGAAGTAATAGGAATGGCTGCCGACTGGAAGCTTCGTCATATAGACGTAATCCTTGCCATCGGCGTAATTCGTATCGGCGGCGTTCTTCTCGGTCATGGCGTAAGCCGAATCGTCGAGGATGACCTCCATGGCGTAAGGCTTCTCGTTATCCGCGTCGGTGTAGGTTGCGGAGAACGTGTATAACGTGTTCTGGTTATGGATGGAGCCGGCGTTGGAAGCAAGGTTCGTGGCCGATAATGCCGGCGCGGTGCCGCTTGAGGCGGTCGAAGCGGTAATGTCGTCCATCCAGATTTCTCCGTAGGCTCCGCTTGCCTGCCTGAGCCAGATTTCGAATTTGATGTTTTTCTTGTTGATGGCGGGGGAGAGCGCGTCCAGGTCGAATTGGCTGACCGTCCAGTCGCCGTCTACCGGCACCCAGTTCGCAAGCGTGTAATTGCGCGTGCCGTCGTTGATGACGATCCGAAGCCGCGCGTCGGGGTAACCCGGATTTTTGAGAGGAAAGTTGAGGTAGCGGTAGCCTCTGACGTCGACCGTCTCGTTCCAAGGCTGGAACTTCGCCCAGGAGCTAGCCGATGCCGGCGTCTGGGCGAACTTCCCTACGGTACGGGAATCCTCCGTAGCCTTCGCGAAGGTGCCTGTGCCGCCGTCCTGGTTCCACCAGTTCATCCAGTTCTGCTTGAAGACGCCGCCTCCGGAGAAGTCGTCGTACACGAGCGGATTGCTTGGACCCGGGAGAGGGGCGACGGCTGCCGCCGCGTCCTCCGGGCTCGCGGAGATGCCGGGAAGGACGAGGGCGACTCCCAAGCTTAACGCGACCAATCGCCGGCCTTTGGTTCTGGCGAGTGTTCTTAATGACATAAACTAACCTCCAATTCGTAGTGGATGAATCCATAGACGAGTAGCGGATGCATGATGCGATAGATAACGCGAGCTTCGAAATGCGCGGTTCTTTACCCCCTCCTTTTGTTGAATCCGCTTACAAAACAAATCATAGTACGAAGTCGGCAAAGTCCGCCATGATGTATTCCGAGATATCGATGATCAATTTCAGCATCATTGGGACAAGCCGTATACAGGGCGGAAGCGGTATTTTATTCTGATATCGAATCCGAACGTCTGAGCTTTCGTTCTCTCGAAATCGAATACCATTTCTCGATTCGGGATGGTTTCGCGGGCAAGGAGCTGTCCTTTATACTAGTCGATGAAAGCGCTTTACGATTTAACCGGAAAGACATGCTATTGCATCACGATCTGCGTGCAATATATCATCGCCAAGCTTCGGAGACTGCATGATGTCGGAGAATAGAAGGGAGGAGCAACGGAGGACATCTCGCTTGGAAGCAAAAATCAAAGGAGGATATAGATATGAACACCCGTTCACTGAAAACCCTGTTAACATGGGGACTTTCCACCTTGTTAGCATGTACTGCTTTGTTCGTTCCCGTTTCCGGCAAAACCGCATACGCAAGCGATGCTTACGATGATTTGAGAGCCAAATACGTTGAAAGGCTTCTTGGTGGAAGCGCTTACGATACGTCGGATGCAAATATAGCAGATCGTATAAGCGCAATTACGTCGAACGCGACGACTGCGCAAACCACGATGATACGCACGCCAACTCGGAACCGCCTATGGAACGATTCCGCCTTGGGGAACGATTCGGCTGGCATTACAAATACGTATCGGCACATTAAAGATATGGCGATTGCGTACAGAACCTACGGCTCTTCGCTGTACGGGGATTCGACCTTGAGAACGGACATTATAGACAGCTTGGAATTTATGAACGACGGCCGTTTCTGCGATGGATGTCCCAGATATCAGAATTGGTGGCACTGGGAGATCGGAGGACCGATGGCGCTTAACGATGTCGTGGCGCTTATGTATGACGAGCTGACGACGACTCAAATTGCCGATTATATGGCGGCTATCCATTATATGCAGCCCAGCGTGGCGATGACAGGCGCCAATCGGCTGTGGGAAGTGACGGTTATCGCGCTGGAAGGCATTAATGCCAAGAATCCCGACCGACTGGCAGCGGCCAGGGACGGGATCAGCGCCGTGTTTCCGTACGTAACGCAAAGCGACGGATTTTATGAGGACGGTTCCTTTATTCAGCATCATTATCTGGCATACACAGGCGGATATGGGGCTTCCATGATTGCGTCGCTAGTAGACATGCTGTATTTGCTCGACGGCTCCGATTGGGAAGTCACCGACGCCGCCATCTCCAATGTGTTTCAATGGATATATGACTCCTACGAGCCTCTCATCTATAACGGGAATATGATGGATATGGTAAGAGGTCGGGAAATCTCCAGACACAAAACGCAGGACAACGATCAAGGAGCCCAAGTGATGGCGACGATTCTGCTGCTGTCCGAGCTGGCACCTCCTGCGGATGCCTCCGCGTTCAAGAGCATGGTCAAAGCATGGCTGCAAGCCGATCCCAGCGGCCACTACTTTACGAAAGCATCGATTAGACAAATTCTCGACGCTCAGGAGCTGCTGGCCGATAGCGGGATTGCTCCGCGGCCGGAATTGGTCAAATATCAGCAGTTCGCGAACATGGACAGGGTGGTTCAGCTAAGGCCCGGTTACGGTTTTGGCATTAGCATGCACTCCGATCGCACGATGAACTACGAATCCATTAACTCGGAGAATCGTGAGGCCCATTTCACCGGGGACGGGATGACATACTTGTACAATGCCGATAATAGCCAGTTCAACGATAATTTCTGGCCGACGATCGATCCCTATCGCTTGCCCGGCACGACTGCCATGCGCGGCGTCACGCAGCTTGGAAACCAGAAAGGCACCAAGAGCTGGGCAGGAGGAACGGACATGTTGGGCCTGTACGGGGTAACGGGCATGGAGCACGAAACCAAGCCGGACAAGGACCAAGTAGACCGGCATCTTAGCGCCAAAAAATCGTGGTTTATGTTCGATGACGAGATCGTGGCGCTCGGCTCCGACATTACGAGCACGGAAGCCGCGGTGACGGAAACCATCATCGAAAACCGCAAGCTGAACCCGGCAGGAGACAATGCGCTGACCGTTAACGGAACGGCCAAATCCGATTCGCTTGGCTGGTCGGAGACGATGGCGGGCACGAACTATGCGCATCTGGAGGGGAATGCGGCGGGCTCGGATATCGGCTATTATTTCCCTGGAGGAGCAACGGTCAACGCGTTGCGCGAGTCAAGGACGGACGAATGGAAGACGATAAATTCCAATACCGGCTATTCGACGGTGGATTACACGCACCGTTTCATGACGTTATGGTTTGATCATGGCGTAAGCCCCGCTAACGCAGCATACTCCTACGTGCTGCTTCCCAACAAGTCAAGCGCGCAAGTGGGCAGCTACGCGGCAGAGCCTGACATCACCATTTTGGAAAATTCGAGCCAGGCTCACGCCGTCAAGGAAAACGGCCTCAACGTGACCGGAATCAACTTCTGGAACGACGGGAAGAAGACGGTCGGCATCGTCACGTCAGATTCCAAGGCTGCCGTGATGACGAGGGAAACCGCGGACGAGTTCGAAATCTCCGTCTCCGATCCCACTCACGACAATGTAAGCACGATCTATATCGACGTGGACAAAAACGCGACGAATCTCATTTCCAAGGATGAAGAAATCACCGTTTTGCAATATAGTCCGACAATCAAATTTAAAGTTAACGTAAATAAATCGGCCGGAAAAGCGTTTAAAGTGACATTCGGTCTGACCGGCGCGCAAGAAGCCAATCCTGCTCCATTGCCTGTGCCGAATCCGTATGAAGCGGAATTGCTGCCGATCTACAGTCTGACCGACTCCGTAGTGGTCTATAACGACGCAAACGCCAGCGGCGGCAAGAAGCTGGGAATCAACAACAATGCGGTCGGAGACAACCTTACCTTCAGTCTGGACGTTCCTAAGCCCGGTCATTACAATGTAAAGGCTAGAGTGATGAAAACGACGAACAGCGGTATCTATCAGCTCTCTATTAACGGAGTCAATGTGGGCAGTCCATGGGATGCATACTGGAGCACGTCGGAGCCTTATAAGGATTTTTGGATCGGTTCTTACGACTTTGATGATGCGGGCAGCTACAAGCTCACGTTCACGGCGACGGGCAAAATCGCCGCGGCGACGGGATACCGGCTTTGGATGGACGAGATTACGCTGGCGCCTGTCGCATTAGACGGAGAGATCGTCGTGGACAATACGGATTTCGGGTTCTATACCGATTCCGCCTGGACGACGAAAACGACAACGGCAGGATATTACGGTCCTAATTTCCGTGACGACGGGACAAGCGGGGCCGATGCGGGCAAATGGGCCAAATGGGTACCGGTCATACAGCAATCAGGACTGTACGACGTCTATATGCGCTGGACCTCTGCGACCAACCGGCCGGACGCCGCTCCTATCGAAATCGTCTATGACGGCGGCAACGATTCGTCGATTACCGTGGACCAGAGGGCGAACGGCGGCAAGTGGGTATATCTAGGAACCTACCCGTTAGCCGCTGGTACGGCGAATGAAGTCATTCTCCGGGCATCGGATGCCGGATATACGATCGCGGATGCCGTTCGATTCGTTCCTTCTCCAGCGGGAGGCATCGACAGGGCGAGCGGAGGAACGGTTGCCGCGAGCGGAGACAACCCTCCTAACGAGACGTTGGACAAGGCCTTCGACAATACGAGCGCGAAGTGGCTAGCCAAATCGAATGCCGCTTGGATCCAGTATCGCTTCGCCGGGGACAACGGCTACGCGATTCAGAAATACACGATTACGTCCGCTTTCGATTATTCGACCAGAGATCCCAAAGACTGGACGGTGTATGGCTCGCATGACGGCGTCAACTGGGTCGCGCTGGATACCCGAACGGGAGAGACGTTTGCAACCCGACATTTGAAACGCGAGTTTACGATCGGGAATCCATCAGTCGCTTATGTTTATTACAAATTGGACATTACGGCCAATAACGGTCATCCCTATACCCAGCTTGAAGAGATCGAATGGATCGATTAGCGGCGGGTTGCAAAGCCCCGTCCGTCATTTGAATTATTGACGGGGGAGATTAGTGGAGGGATACGCGGGAAATCGCGTATCCCTTTTCATGGAAGAATTAACTCTACATTATAGTGCTGAAAATAAGGGGTTCAGTAAAAAGATAATAAAAAAAAGTTCAAATAAAAGCTTGCAATCATTCATCAATGCATGATAAGATACTCTTCGCCGCTGAAAAACAGAGGCAAACAAGAAAAAGTTGTTCCTTGAAAACTGAACATTGAGCGATATGTTTTTAAAGCTAGTATCGATTTGAGCAAGTCAAACAACCTTTATGGAGAGTTTGATCCTGGCTCAGGACGAACGCTGGCGGCGTGCCTAATACATGCAAGTCGAGCGGACTTGATGGAGTGCTTGCACTCCTGATGGTTAGCGGCGG